>Ga0247833_1000289_pt1 | contig 90378 bp, 94 predicted proteins | sample LaCruzMarch2015__7_FD_187117 | JGI IMG/M metagenome (GOLD analysis project Ga0247833, IMG submission 187117) | Freshwater microbial communities from meromictic Lake La Cruz, Castile-La Mancha, Spain - LaCruzMarch2015_8m | ecosystem: Environmental > Aquatic > Freshwater > Lake | place: Spain...
ATCCATCGCGCGGCCTTGCGGAGCAGCTTGGAATCCATCTTTCCAGAAAAACCTCACCGATCTGGATGGACACCTCCACGGGTGAAGAGTGCGCGGAAATCACCGCCGCCACGGGAGGAGCCGCCGAAGTTTGCGCGCGCTCTGGCTCCATCGCCATCGAGCGCTTCACCGGCCCGCAAATCCGCAAGTTTTCCAAAACCGATCCCGCCGCATACGCCGCCACGAAAAGGATCCATCTCGTCAGCTCCTTCATCGCCTCCGTGCTGGCAGGAAAGCCGCTGCCCATCGATTTCGGAGACGGCGCGGGCATGAACCTGCTGAACCTTTCCGAGCTCGGCTGGGATTCCGGGCTGCTTGCTGCGACCGCTCCGACGCTCGGGGAAAAGCTTTTGCCGCCCGAGTCCTGCCTTACGCCGCAAGGGACGGTGTCCGCCTACTTTTTCACGAAATACGGCATTTCTCGTAATTGCCGCGTCTGCCCGTTCACCGGGGATAACCCCGCCTCCCTCGTCGGCATGGGGGCGACCTCACCGGGCCAGGCGGTGATCTCGCTGGGCACCAGCGACACGTTTTTCGCGGCGATGACCGAACCCAAGACCGATCCGCAGGGCTTCGGCCACGTCTTCGGGAATCCGGCGGGCGGCTTCATGTCGCTGATCTGTTTCCGCAACGGTTCCCTCGCCCGCGAGGCGCTGCGAGACGAACTCGGCGCGGACTGGTCGGCTTTCGAGAAAGAGGCGCTCGCCGCCACGGTGGATTCCGCCGGAAAAAACCTGACCTTGCCCTTCTACGGCGCGGAGATCACGCCGCGCCATGATTTCATCAAGCCGGTCACATCATTCTCCGACGAGCCGACACCCGCGCGGCGCATCCGCTCTCTGTTAGAAGGCCAGTTCCTGAACATGAAGCTCCATTCGGAATGGATGGGGGTGGCCACCGAGCGCATCCGTCTCACGGGTGGCGCCTCGAAAAACGACGGTATCGCCCAGCTCGTCGCGGATGTGTTCCAGGCTCCCGTCGAGAGGCTAGACGTCGCGAATTCAGCGGCCTTGGGCGCCGCGCTGATTGCCGCGGCGGCGGGCGGGCACGACCTCGTCGGGCTTGAAGGCGTTTTCTGCAAACCGGCGGCGGATTCCCTGCTGCTACCCGATACGACTTTGGCCGGTAAATACTCGACCGCGCTCACGGATTTCAGGAAGCTCCTGGAGCAAACCATCAACGGATAACAGATATGCAATTCAAGGACAAGATCATCGCCGTCACCGGCGCAGGTAGGGGCATCGGCCAGGAAATCGCCCGTGCCTTTGCGGCCGAGGGGGCAAAGGTCGTGCTGATCAGCCGCAGTGAATCGAGCTGCGGTTCCGCGGCCGAGGAGATCAACAAGGCCTTTCCGGGATCATGCACCGCCTATGCGGTGGATGTGGCCTCCCACGACGCCGTGCAGGAGCTGGCGAAACGCATCGGCGAGGAGATCGGCGCGGTGAACGTGCTGGTGAACAACGCCGGCGTGACCCGCGACGGCCTGCTGATGCGGATGAAAGAGGAGGATTGGGACACCGTGCTCGACACGAATCTCAAGGGCGCGTTCAACACCGTCAAAGCCTTCATGCGGCCGCTGATGAAAGGCGAAAATTCCCGCATCATCAACATCGCCTCGGTCATCGGCCTCATCGGAAACGCCGGCCAAGCGAACTACTCCGCGAGCAAGGCGGGGCTCATCGGTTTCACGAAAGCCGTCGCCCGCGAGCTCGCTGGCCGCGCCGTCACCTGCAACGCGATCGCGCCGGGCTTCATCACCACCGACATGACCGATGAGCTTCCGGAAAGCGTGAAGCAGGCGGTCGTCGGAAAAATCCCGCTCGGCACCTTCGGCAACACGGCGGACATCGCGAAAACCGTCCTTTTCCTCGCCAGCCCCGCCGCCCGCTACATCACTGGCCAGGTCATCGCCGTCGATGGCGGCATGACGATGTAGCGCTTCGCGCCGTTAGAAGTGATTTGTTAGAAGTTATCCGTTTCCCCAAGCCGAGTCTTCCCTAATAACCAATAATCAATAACAAATAACAAATAACAAATAACAAAATGCAACTCCTCCTTCTCCGTCACGGCAAAGCCGAGGACTGCTCCCCGGGCGGTGATTTCGCGCGCGAGCTGGAGGAGAAAGGCCATGAGCAGGCGCGGCACGCGGCACGCATCCTTGCCGCGGCGGATCTGCTCCCGGATCTCGTGCTGAGCAGCCCGGTCATCCGCGCGAAGCAAACCGCCATCACCTTCACGGGAGCCGCCGGGATGCCCGGCCCGATCTTTCTGGACTGGCTGGCCTGCGGCATGTCGCCGGAAACCGCGCTCGCGGAACTCGGCCATTTCCCCGATTTCGAGCGCATCATGATCGTCGGTCACGAGCCCGATTTTTCGCGACTCATCAGCCACTGCCTTGGCGGCTCCGCCCAAACAGAAATCCGCAAGGGTTCCGTCACTTGCCTCGAACTCCGCCCGCCCGCACCCCGCGCCACCCTCCGTTTCCTCATCCCCCACAAGCTCGCAAAACACCTCGATTGATCACTTCATTTGAGTTTAGAATTTAAAATTTAGAGTTTAAGGTTTTCAGCATGTCCTCCACCTACGGCGAAATTTTCCGCATCCACACCTATGGCGAATCCCACGGCGGCGGGGTCGGTGTGATCATCGACGGCTGTCCCCCATCCATTCCGGTTTCGCAGGCTGAAATCCAGCGCGAGCTCGACCGCCGCCGCCCCGGGCAATCGGAGATCGTCACTCCGCGCAAGGAAGCGGACACCGCCGAGATCCTCTCAGGAGTCCATGAGGGGAAAACGCTCGGCACGCCCATTTCCATCCTCGTCCGCAACACCGATCAGCGCCCTTCCGCCTACGAGGAAATGGCCGTGAAATACCGCCCTTCCCACGCCGATTTTACCTACGACGCGAAATACGGCATCCGCGCGCCTTCGGGTGGTGGCCGCGCGTCCGCCCGCGAGACGATAGGCCGCGTTGCCGCCGCCGCCGTGGCGAAACAGGTGCTCGCCAAGCTTTGCCCTGGCATCGAGATCATCGCCTGGGTCAGCACCATCCAGCACATCCACGCCCACGTCGATCCAGCTACCGTCACCGCGCAGGACGTGGAATCGAACATCGTCCGCACCGGCGATGCGAAGGTGGTCGATTCGATGATCGAGCACATCAAGAAGATCCGCTCAGATGGAAACTCCGTGGGCGGTATCATCGAGTGTGTGGTGCGGGGTTGCCCCGCCGGACTGGGCGAGCCGATTTTCGACAAGCTGGAGGCGGATCTCGCCAAAGCCATGCTGTCCATCCCCGCGACCAAGGGCTTCGAGATCGGCTCCGGCTTCCAGGGCACCTTGCTGACCGGGAAAGAACACAACGATCCCTTCGAAATGCGGGAGGGAAAAATCCGCACGCGGACGAACCGCTCCGGCGGCGTGCAGGGCGGCATCTCCAACGGTGAGGACATCGTTTTCCGCGTCGCCTTCAAGCCCACCGCCACGATCATCTCGACGCAGGACACCGTCACGGAAACGGGAGAGAACACCACCCTTCAGGGAAAAGGCCGCCATGATGCCTGCGTTTTGCCGCGCGCCGTGCCCATCGTCGAGGCCATGGCCACCTTAGTCCTCACCGATCATTTCCTCCGCCAGCGCGCGCTCCGCAGCTAACCGACTTTCCGCGTTTCAGTTTTCAGCCTTTCAGCATTTACCCAATTGGACGCCCTTCCGGAAATTTCGCTCGGCACGGCCGCCCTGATTATTTTCGGCTGCTGTGCGGGATACATGCTCCTCCGCGGCATCGCGCGCACCATCGTCAACGCGGCGTCCCTCACTTTCAGCGCCTGGGTGGGCTTCCGCATCTGGCAACAGACCCCCTCCCTAGCTGTCGCTTGGTTTGGAAAAACCCCCGAATTCATTCTTATCGGCCTGCCTGTCGCGGCGTTCCTAGTTACCCTGTTTCTCCTGCGCAAAGTGATCGGGTGCTTTCTCTCGCCCGTGCCACCCTTGAGCGGTGATGTCGCACCGCGCACTGGCGGTCAGCTTTTTTTCCGGCTTCTCATCACCCTGATACCCGCCGCCCTGCTGTTCCTGACCGCTGCCACATTCATCCATCATGCGGGTTCCGTAGCGGAGATCCGCGACTCCACAAACCCGGGCTGGGCGGGAAAAATGAAAAAATCCCTTACCGCCGCCATCCCCGCCGGGATGATGGATTGGCTTGATCCCATGGCGAGCGAGCCCCGCGTACGGCTGGCCAAAATGATCGCCGCAGGCTCTGCAAAGCCTCTCGAACCCGTGATCGATCCCAAAACCGGCCTGCCCTATCCCCGAGCGATCATCGTCGATGATCCGGAACTCGCGGATCTGGTCCGCGAAGGCCGTTTCAGCACCATCCTCCGCCATCCCCTGCTTTCGGAGGCGCTGAAGGATCCAAAAATTCGGAATTCGCTCGGGCTATGAAAATGTTCTTACCGCGAGTCCTAGAACGCGATCCTCGCCGCCGCTAGAGCCGCGTGGATCTTGAAATCCACCGCGAGACCTTCCGTCATTTTTCCGGCCAGGAAATCCCTCAGCCCTGCGAGCGGCACATGGTGCACGGTGATGTCTTCCCCCGATATGCCGCCGCCTTCCGCCTCGCGGCTCAGCCCCGTGGCGAGGAAAAGGTGCGTGAACTCGGGTGTCATCCCTGCCGAGGTAGGGGAACTCAGGATCGGGCGTATTTCCGCGGCGCAGTAACCCGTTTCCTCCATCAGCTCCCTCGCCGCGGTATCGGCCAGAGCTTCCCCCCGGTGCTCCTCCTCATCGCCCACAAGGCCCGCCGGGATCTCGATAACGCGCTTTCCAACCGGGATACGAAACTGCTCAACAAGCACGATCTCACCGCTGTCCGTGATGGCGAGGATCCCAACGCAGGAGTCGGAATTCGGGCGGCGGGCAAAATCCCAGTTGCCGATGCGGTAAAGGCCAAGCCATTTCGATTCATAGAGCGTGATCTCCTCGGGCATGGGCAACGGTTAGCGCATCGCTGCGGCGCTGGAGAGCTGATTTTTACGCAAAACGATGGCTCAGCGCGGAAAGAAAGGTTGGCGGAAACGGGTAAACGGGGATACCAACCCGTCCCCGCAGCAAACGCCCACATGGATCGCCACGACTTCGATATCCCCGTCACGTTCCGGCACCGGGTGATATTCACCCGCGGCGCCTTCTCGGGAGGCAACAAAGCCCTGGCGGATGTCCTCGCCGATGGCGGCGGCAGACGGGCGCTGGTGTTCCTCGAAAGCGCCGTGGCGGATTCATGGAAAAGCCTCACCGACGAGATCCACGCCTACTTCGGGAAACTCGACATCGACTTCCGCGGCGTCCGTATCTTCGCCGGCGGCGAGTCGTGCAAGGCGGATGAGGATCTCGTCCGAGAGGTCTGGCGTGAGATCGATCTCGGTCACATCGACAGGCATTCCTACGTGCTCGCCATCGGCGGCGGAGCGTTTCTCGATGCCGTCGGATTCGCAGCATCCACCGCCCATCGCGGTGTGCGGCTCGTGCGTTTCCCCACCACCACGCTTTCCCAGGACGACAGCGGCGTCGGCGTGAAAAGCGCGATCAACGCCTTCGGGAAGAAGAACTGGATCGGCTCCTTTTCCGTGCCCTTCGCGGTCATCAACGATTTCCGTTTCCTCGAAACCCAGGACGGCGAAACCAGCCGCGCCGGGCTGATCGAGGCGGTGAAAGTCGCGCTCGTGAAGGACGGCGGTTTCTTCGCATGGATCGAGAAAAACGCCGCGGCACTGGCAAAGGGCGAGCGCGAGCCCTTCGAGGAATGCGTGAAGCGCTCCGCCCTCCTCCACGCCCGCCACATCGCGCTGGGTGGCGATGCCTTCGAGACCGGCTCCAGCCGCCCGCTCGACTTCGGCCACTGGGCCGCGCACAAGCTGGAGGCGCTGACCAACTACCAACTCTCGCATGCCGAGGCGGTCTCCGTCGGCCTCGCGCTGGACACGATTTACTCACGCCACATCGGCCTGTTAGACGAAGCGAAGGCCGCGCGTGTCCTCGCCGTTCTCGCGGCGCTCGGCCTCAAGACCTACCACCCGGCGCTCGACTGGACCGACAAAAAAGGCCAGCGCCGCGTCCTCGCCGGCCTTGACGAATTCCGCGAGCACCTCGGCGGCGATCTCACCGTTCTCCTCCTCGCCGACATCGGCAAAGGAACCGATATCCACGAGTTCGACATGGAGTCCCTGGAGAAAAGCATCGCCGAACTCCACGCGGAGTGGGATCGCGAAAATTCCTGATCAGAGCGAGTTGAGAGTCTTCCGTCCGCGTTCCTTGGCATCGCTGTCATCGGCCTCACGGTTCGGCATGTTGAGGCCTTTCTTTATTTCGGTCTTCGCCTCGGCGTCGCGACCCATCATGGCGAGGGTGCGGCCGTATTCGATCTGGTGAATCAGGCGGCGGTTGTTGATTTTCCGCGCCGCCTCGAAGTGCCCGAGGGCCTCCTGATAAGTGCCTTTGGGAACTCCACCGTAGATCATTTTCGCAAGCGCGCGGGCCGCTCCGCCGATGCCGGCCATTTCCTGATGCCAGCGGCCGAGCATGTGGTGGGCGTAGTCGGATTTCGGGTTCAGGCGCAACGCGGTTTCCGCCGCGGTTTTCATCTCTCGCGAGGCCTCGATTTTCTGCCTGTTGCCCATGAATTCCGTGTTCTTCCCGAGGGAAAGCGCGAGGGCGAGATGGGAGTCGGATGATTTCGGATTGATCGCGACGGCCTTGCGCGAGTATCCCAGCGATTTCACGGAGGCATCTTTTTTCGCCGCCCCGCCCAGCGAGGGCATTAGGTCACCATACTGCTTCGCGATCTTGACGAGGATCGCTGCGTCGTTCGGGGATTTTTTCTCCGCCTCCAAGTAGGCGGTGAGCGCTTCTTTGGTTTTGCCGGAGGCCTCAAAGGCATCGCCCTTCTTGATCCACTCGGAGGCGGATTGGGGATAGGCGGTGCTGCATGTGAAAAGGCCGATGAGAAGGATTCTTGTTAAGGTCATCCTCAAACCTAGCACATCCCGGCGTCCGCGCCAATTCGGGCGCGTTAAGTGGAACGGCAGATCGACTAATCTTCCGTAAAACCTAAAATAAGGGATGGCACTCAGCGCAGGAGACGGTGCTTTTCAGTGTCGCGGGCACTTCCAAAAACGGAGGAAACGGATAAGAAACGGAGGTCACGGAGTTATGCAAACAGGTATTTGCAACTCTCTCTCCGTTTCCTCCGTTTTCCTCCACGTCCTCCGTTACAACCAAAGTGGATTTTTAAGGGCGAGGGATTCGACATCATCTGTATCCAGGCAGCACTTACCGGGCAGGACGCTGGCTTTTCAGCGATTCTAGCGGGCGGTGCTGCCGTGGATGAGCCATGGGGTGGGGATTTGGCTCGCAGGGGCTGACTATGGGAACCGGAAATCCGGGATTTTCGCATAGCCGAGTGCTTCCATCCCGTCACGGAGGGGAAACGAAAGCTCGCCGGGATAGACGAGATAAGCCTTTTCCAGAGCCAGATCTGCCTTGGCGATGGTCATGGAGTGGGTGACGCGGGGTTTTTCCGTTGCCTTGAACTCGAAGCCGTAGCGCTTTCCGCCGCGTTCGACGACGAGATCCATCTCCGCCCCGCCATGGGTTCCCCAGAAGAAAACCTCATCCGGTTCCAAGGTCAGCACCGCGCACAACTGCTCCAGCGCGAAACCTTCCCATGAGGCTCCATAACGGGGGTTGGATTGCAGATCCGCGAGGGATCCGATCTGCAAAAGGCTGTGCAGCAGGCCGGAATCCCGCAGATAAACTTTCGGGGCTTTGACAATGCGTTTTTTGAGATTCGTGGCGAGCGGGGGCAACTGGCGCATCACGTAGGATTCCGTCAGGATGTCCAGATAGGAACGCGCCGTGGTGTGCGAGATGTCTAGGGATTTGGCGATGGCGGAGCTGTTCCAGGTTTGCCCGTGGTAGTGGGCTGCCATGATCCAGAAGCGCCGTAGCCGCTCCGGCGGGACATCGATCCCGAAGCTCGGGAGATCCTGGCGCAGGAAGGTTTGGACGAACGACCTCCGCCAGCGGTTGCTGATTTCCTCGGAAGGCGCGAGGTAGGATTCCGGGAATCCGCCGCGCAGCCACAGCCGGTCGCGGTCGGATACGCCCACTTCGCCACAGTGAAGGCCGCCCATGTGGATGAAATGCACGCGTCCGGCCAGGGATTCGGAAGCCCCTTTCATCAACTGCGGCGAGGCGCTGCCAAGGATGAGAAACTTAGCCGGATGATCTTTCCGATCCGCGAGCACACGCAGGATCGGAAAAAGATTTGGCTGGCGCTGGAATTCGTCGATGACGATCAAGCCCGACAAGCCGACAAGCACATTGCGCGGGTTTTCCAGCCGCGCCTGATCCAGCGGATCCTCCAGATCGAAATAGTTTTCGCGCGGCACATCGAATGTCCGCGCCAGCGTGGTTTTCCCGCATTGCCTCGGCCCGAGGAGCGCGGTGACACGAAAATGATCCAGCGAATCGCTGAGGCGCAGGTTCAGGGAATGGCGGGTGATTTCTTCCATTTTATTGAAAATTGCCAATTTTGATTGCAAATTTCAAGAAAAAGTTTTCGATTCGTCGGATGGATTTTTACGAGCCTAAACAGCATTCGAGCTTCTTTAGGGCCTGGCGATCCATTTAGGAGATATCTCGGTGTGGCCAGACCTCGCTAGACCTTGAGAGGAAATTGGGGATTTGTGATTGAGAGATTAGGCTCTCATTTTAACTGCGCTTTGTCGCCAAACCGGTCTGTTTTGAGGTTTAAAATTTAGAGTTTAGAGTTTCGGAAAAGGTAATGCGAGACGATCCATTCATGGCCCTTGCGGTATCCCCAAAGCTCGGCGCAGGCCATGTAGAAGACGCGCCAGTAGGACCACCATTTCACGGCCTGATCCGCGCCGTAGGTTTCGGCGATGAGGGGGAAGAGTTCTTCCTCGTGGTCGTCCATGTTGCGGAGCCAGGCCTCGGAGGTTTTCTGGTAATGCCGCCCGCTGACCTGCCAGTGGTTCTCGATCCGGAGATGATCCTGGAAATAAAGCAGCAGGTCGTCGGAGGGCATCTGGCCGCCGGTGAAAAAGTATCTCGCCATCCAGTCGTCCTCGTTTTCTGCGACGTAGTGGTAGGCGTTCTCGCGGTGGGTGAAGATGTGGACGAAGAGTTTGCCGTCGGGCTTGAGCCATTTCGAGATCCGCTCTAACAGGATTTGATAGTTCTTCATGTGCTCGAACATCTCGACGGAGACGCAGCGGTCGAAGACGGATTCGCCAACGCCCTCGAAGGTGATCATGTTCGCGGTGATGACCGTGACGTTATGGAGGCCGCGCTTTTCCGCCTCCGCCATGATGTGCTCGCGCTGGGTGCGGGAGTTGGAAACGGCAGTGATTTTCGCTTCGGGATAATGCCGCGCCATCCAGAGGGTGAGCGAGCCCCAGCCGCAGCCGAGTTCGAGGATGTTCTGGCCGTTGGCGAGTTGCGCGCGGCGGCTGGTGATCTCCAGCATCCGCGCCTCGGACTCGGCGATGTCGGTGACGCCCTCCTCCCAGTATCCGGAGGAGTATTTCATGTGCGGGCCGAGGCAGCGCTTGAAAAACGCGGTCGGCAGCTCGTAATGCTGCTCGTTCGCCTCGTCCGTGGCGATCGCGACGGGCATGGTTTTCAGCTCGGCGATGTGCGCCATGAGCTTCGCTTGGCGGTCTTCGGGATCGAGTTTCTCGAAGGGTGCGATGGTGTTGGCGAGGCGGTGCCGGATGCCGAGGCGGATCGCGGAGTCAGGGAGCTTGCCGGAGGCGATGAGGTCGTTGGTGGTCATGAAACTTTAAAATTTAAACTTTAAACCTCAAGGAAGAGGGGTGGTGCGGGAGATGATTGGGTGCGGGGTGAATTTGCAATGGAGGGAAGAGTTGAAGTGTAGTTCGTGGTAAGAGCCATTCTCCTTGAGGTTTAAAGTTTAAAGTTTGAATTTTGGGATGAAGGGGGAGGTGGTGCGTTGGTATTCGCGGTAGGCTTCGCCTTTGCGTTTCAGGGCGGAGGCTTCGGTGGGCGGGATGCCGGTGACTTTCAAAAGCAGGTAAGTGATGATGGCGGGAGCGTAGATCGTCGTCCAGCCCCATGGCGAGCCGGCGGCAAAAAGGAAGATGCCGATCCAGATGACGGATTCGAAAAAGTAGTTTGGGTGGCGGGAATATTTCCAAAGGCCGCGCTGGCAGACGGATTTCGGATCGGGGTCGGAGGCCTTGAAAGCGGCCATCTGCTTGTCGGCGAGCGTCTCGCCGATCAGCCCGCAGGCGGCGACGACCGCGCCGAGGATGTGAAGGAAATGCCATGAGGGATCGGGATCGGCGGCGATGAGGTGGAAGGGGAGGGCGAGCAGGAAAACAGAGACCGCCTGCGCTTGGAAGAACCAGAAGAACGCGGAGTTTTCACGGCCTTTCCAGACCTCGCGGAGCTTGATGTAGCGCGAATCCTCCGCCGGATGGTGTTTGGCGATGCGTTTTGCCAGATGGAGGCCGAGCCGCATCGACCACGCTGCGATGAGGATCCCCGCCACGATCCGTTTCCCATCGGGAGGGGTGTCGCCGAAGAGCAGGAACAGGGAAGTGATGCCGATCCCCAACGCCCAGAACGCATCCACGGGCGAGAAGTTCCGCAGCCGCACGCACCAAGCCCACGCGGCGGCGAAGAGAACGAGATTGGCGATGAGAGCGGCGATCAGCATGGCGTAATGATCCTTTCGGTGGAAAGACTCGCGTAGACTCCACCGGATTTTGATACCCGCAACCACCTTTTTCCACCGACTGCTGTGGCTATCCAGCCGCCACATCCATCTTGACTCAGCGCGTCCTTGCGAAACAACCTGCGGGCATGTCAGAACCCAAATATTTCGTCGGGCTGGATATCGGCGGCTCCACAGTGAAGTCGGTCATCATCGGTCCCGACGGGGAGCAGGTGGGGCCGGTCGTGGAGGTGAAGAGCTTGGTGAAAAACGGTTACGAGGCCACCTTCGGCCAGCTCGACCTGGCGATCGCGGAGCTTTGCGGAAACGCGGGGATCACGGTGGCACAAGTGGGCGGGATCGGGCTGGATGTGCCGGCGCCCTCTTCGGGCGGAGTGATCTGGGGCAAGGCGAACCTTGGCGATGACTGGGTGGGCACGGACATCTGCGGGAAACTCAAGGAACGCCTCGGCATTCCTGTGCACATGACGAACGATTGCAACGCGGCGGCCGTCGGCGAATACGCGATCCGCAACAAGCACCTCGGTAGCCTGCTTCTCGTCGCGCCCGGCACGGGCTTGGGTGGCGGTTTTGTCCTGCCCGGCGGGCAGCTTTACGAAGGGACGAACGGCCTCGCGCTGGAGGTCGGCCATATCTCCGTGCCTTTCCGCGAGGATGATGGTTCATTGCCGGACTGCACCTGCGGGCTGAAAGGTTGCCTTGAGGCATGGGTTTCGTTGGTGGCTCTGCGCCGGAGGCTTGGGATCGAGTTGAAGAAGCCGGAGTGGGAGTTTCATGAACTCAACGAGGATCCCGGAACCATCGAGGAAAAGGCTTTTAAGCTCCGCACGCTTGCGGAGAACGGCGACGCGCTCGCTATCCAGCTTTTCAAGCAGCAGGGCTTCATACTCGGTTATGGCATCGCGGATCTGGTGCGCGTGTTCGATCCCGGCCTGGTGGTCATTGGCGGCGGGCTGGCCGAGTCGGAATTCCGCGGCCAGTTCATGGAGTGGGTGAAAGAAGGTTTCAACGACCGCGCATGGCCGATCTATCGCCACAGTCCCATCGAGCCGGAGAAAGCAACGACCGTCTTCCAGTGGGCGGAGGGGGGCGACGCCGCCGCGTCCATCGGCATGGCCTACACCGCGCGCGAGCTTTTTGCGTAGCCCGATTCCGTGGCAGGTGGAAAATCGAACCGCAGATGGACGCAGATTCACGCAGATGGAAGAGAAGAGATGTAATGAAAACAGGTAAGGGAATGCTTGCGATACGCAACAGAGGGACATTTTCCCCATCTGTGTCCATCTGCGTTCATCTGCGGTTGGATTTCCTGCATTTTCCGCCGAACCTCATGTAGCAGCCGCACTACCCACCATGTTCTTGATCTCTATCGAAGCCCTCCGCCGGAATGCCGCGATCCTGCGGGAAACCGCGGATGCCGCAGGCTGCAAGGTCGTGCTGGCGCAGAAAGGTTTCTCCTGTTGGAAAGCATACCCCTACATTTCCGGTGAACTCGATGGCTGCTGCGCGTCGGGGCTTTGGGAGGCGATGCTTGCCCGCGACTATTTCGGGAAACACATCATCACCTACTCGCCCGCCTATGATGAGGCGGAGATCGACGAGTTGTTAGAATTCACCCACCACCTCGATTTCAACTCGCTCTCGCAGTGGTTCCGTTTCCGCGAGAGGATTTTCCAACACCCGCGTTTCCTCTCCGGTGAGGTGCTTTGCGGATTACGGATCAACCCGGAGCACTCCACCGGCCCCACGCCGATTTACGATCCATGTGTTCCCGGTTCGCGGCTCGGAATCACAGCGGATCAACTCGAAGGCGCGGATCTAACAGGTCTCTCCGGCCTCCATTTCCATACCCTCTGCGAACAGGACTCGCCGGATCTCGAGAGCACGCTCAAGGCGGTGGATGAAAAATTTGGACATCTCCTCCGCAGCGATCAGTTCACCTACCTGAACATGGGCGGCGGGCATTGGATCACCAAGCCGTTCTACAACCGCGAGCTCCTCATCCGGCTCGTCCGCGAGGCGCGGGAAAGATACAACGTCGAGGTCTGGCTGGAGCCCGGCGAGGCCGTTGCGATCCATACCGGCGTGCTCCGCGCAAAGGTGATGGATGTCTTCGAATCCGCCGGCCACAAGCTCGTCATCCTCGATGTCTCCGCCACCGCCCACATGCCGGACGTGATCGAGATGCCCTACCGTCCCGATGTGTTTCTCGTCGAAAGCGGCGCGGACATCAGCCCACAGCAACCCGCCGTCACCCTCGAAGGAGAAAGCTATTGCCTCGCCGGTGATCCCACCAATCTCCAATCTCCAATCTCCAATCATCAATTTCCACACACCTACCGCCTCGGTGGGCCGACCTGCCTCGCGGGCGACGTGATCGGCGATTACTCGTTTCCCCGTCCGCTGGTGGCCGGTGATATCCTCGTGTTCGACGATATGGCTCACTACACGATGGTGAAAACGACGACCTTCAACGGGGTAAAGCACCCGCCCATCGCCCTGCTCCACCCCAAAAGCAGGGTTGAAATCATCAGGGTGTTTGGTTATGAAGATTTCCGCGACCGTCTTTCCTAACCCGTTTTCAAACCCATGAGAATCCTACTGTTCTTGCTTTTCCCCGCCGCACTTCACGCGCAGATCTACGCGGATTTCACCGTCAGCTCCGGAGGCTCGCCGCTGGGCACGTTCCGCGTCCTCCTGGAACACGAAAAAGCCCCGCGCACTTGTGCGAATTTCATCGGCCTTGCCTCGGGGAAAAGGCCGTGGATCGATGTCACGAACGGCGCGGTGCGAACCAACACCCCCTACTACGACGGCCTGACCTTCCACCGGCTCGTCCACAGTTTCGTGATCCAAGGCGGCTCGCCGAACGGGCAGGGCAATGATGGACCGGGTTACACGATCCTCGACGAATACGAACCGACCCTCCGCCATTCCTCGCAATACGTGCTCTCGATGGCAAAATCGGCTTTCCCCAACACCGGAGGCTCGCAGTTTTTCATCACGCTTCGCAACACGCCGGAGCTCGACGACAAGCATTCGGTGTTCGGAAAGGTCATTTCCGGCACGGCGATCATCGATGGGTTCAAGAACCCGGCGAACTTTCCGACCGATCGGAGCGTGAACACCGACCCCACCGCCAATCCCAATTTGTTCAACGATAAACCCTTCACACCCATTGTCATAGATTCCGTGGTGATCAGCGGCCCGAGTTATGCGGGTTTTGATCTCAACAATTCCGCGCTGCGCTTGCCCCATGTCTCCGGGACCGATCTCTCGATCACGCGGAACGCTGCGGCATCATCGATGACCGCGATCTTCGACCGTAAGTCAAAAACGGAGTATTTCACTTACGGTTCTCCGAATCTCTCCGCATGGTCGCCGCTGGGAATCGTCCTCAGCATGGATGACGGAAACGCATTCCAGCTCAACGTCGAATCGCGCACGGAACCGAGCTATTTCCTGCGAACCGCTCCCGTGGACTACGGCCAAATTCCCGACGCGCCGCCGGATCTGAACAGCTCGGGGAAAACCCTACGCATCATTTTCGCTCCCGGTGATTTCCTCGAAATCTCGCCTAACGGCACCGGCGGAGGGACTTGGGTGGATACCGCGAACCGATCCGGAACGCTCACACAAACCTCATGGACAGACAGCGCACCCGCCAACGGCGCATTTTTGGTGGCCTCCTCCAGTGCGTTTTTTATCGCGCTGGGCGATTACAGGACAACCCTTCTGAATTATCCGTCGGCCGGCAACAACGTGCGCCTTGAGACCTGGCTCTCCTTCCACACGCCAACGACAGGCTGAACCGAGGAACTCGGCTCCATACCGGGCAACCGTCTCCCCTTCGAAATCCTTTCAAACTAAATTTGACAAGGGTCGGTTCTTGCCTCTTGCGCGGTCTGCCCGCCCGCCTTAGATTACGTCTATGAACAGTCCGCAACTCGCATTTATCGGTCCGCTCGGCACAGGGGAGATGATCATGATTTTCATCGTGGTCCTGCTTCTTTTTGGAGCGAAAAAACTTCCCGAACTCGCGCGGGGCGTCGGCAAGAGCATGGGGGAGTTCAAGAAAGCGCGCGAAGAGTTCGAGCATGAGATCACCCGCTCCGCAGAGGAAGTGAAACGGGATGAGCGACACAAGGAAGCCAGCCCAAAGCCAGCTACCGGCAAAGAGTCTCATGAGGCTTGATGCTTTCTGAATCCCAGTCGGCATGAGGACGCGCCGTAATCCCGCGCCGGTCGTACTCGCGCTGATCGCCACGATAACGGCTGCCGCCTCGTGGCTCTGTTTCCGTTCGATCGAAACCCCGCCGTGGGATCGCAACGACCTGTCGCGAACCGCCGTGAAAAGCGCCATTGAAAAACCGCTGGCTTCGAGTTCAGCGGAGTTTACCCCCTTCACTTTCATCACCTACAACGTGAAGAACTGGCTGATCTCCAACCAGGCACCGGAAAAAACCGCCGAGGCAAAGGCCGCGATTATCGAACTGCTGGCTAGTGGAAATCCAGATGTCATCGGCCTGTGTGAAATCGGCTCCGAGAATGATGTGAAAGAGATCCAGGCCATGCTGAAAGCGGATGGCGTCGATTTGCCGCATCTCTACCACACGGGAGGTGAGGATCTTGTCCGCCATCTCGCTATCCTTTCCCGCTTTCCCATTCTCTCCACCGAGCGCCCCGATCTCCGGTTGCAGGGCCTCGGGCAATCCATGCAGCGCGGCATTCTCGACGCAACGCTCGACATCGGCGGGCGCCCGGTGCGCTTCATCGGGTTGCACCTGAAATCGAAACGGACGGTGCCGGACTTCGACCAAGCGAAGATCAGGATGGCGGAGGCGCAACACGCGAGACGACATATCGATGGGATCCTTGCGGCCGATCCGGCGGCAGCGCTCGTTGCCTACGGGGATTTTAACGACACGACGCGCAGCCTCAGCACGCGCGCGATCAACGGCACGTATCGCACCCCCGGATACCTCAGCCACGTGCACGTTAGGGACAGCCGTGGTGAGACATGGACGCATCACTACGCCGTGGAGGACGCTTACACGCGGATCGATTTCGTGACCATTTCCGCAGGTCTCCGGCGGCATGTGAAAAAGGACAAGTCCCGTATCATTGACGATCCGGACTGGGAAATCGCGTCCGATCACCGCCCCGTGCTCGTGCGTTTCGAGTGATCACTCGGCTTCGAAAACTTCTTCGTCTTCACCCTCAAAGCCCTCGCTGACCTCCTCTTCATCAACAGGAAGCGCCCGCTGCACTTCCTCGAAATCGGACTCTTCCAGCTCACCGTTTGCGGGCTCCTCGATCGGGATCGCCTTTAGCACCTCCTCCACCTCCCCGGCTTCCTCCTGCCCCTCGGGGACGACCACCAGCGCCTTCTTCGGCGGCTCGATGATTTCCTTGATGTCGTCTTTCAGAGGCTCGAAGAAATTCCGTACTATCGGGGCGGCCATGCGACCACCGGAAACCGTCTGCCTGGGCCTACCTTCATAAAGGACGGCGAAAGCGTAGCGCGGATTGTCGTGGGGCAGGAAACCAGCGAACCATGCGAGCCGCTGGTTGAGGCTCGGCGGCCCCCACTGAGCGGTGCCGGTTTTGCCCGCCAGGGTGGTGAAACTTAGGTTTCCGCTGGTGCCCGTGCCGCCGGAGACGACATCGCGCATCCCATCGCGAACGATCTCCACGGAAACGGGATCCACCCCGAGCCAGTTTTTTCGCTCCGGCACCGCCGCGCGGACGACCTTGCCGCGGGTGTCCTGAATCTGGCTCACGAGGGAAAGCTTCGGCAGCGCCCCGCCGTTGCCGATCCCCGCCATCATCTGCGCGACCTGCAGCGGGGAAGCGAGCAGGCTGCCCTGGCCGATGGACATGTTTGCGGTATCCCCGTTGAGGATGCGACGCCTCTCGTTTTTCATCATCCATTCGTCCGATGGGACAAGGCCCGGCGTCTCGCCGATCAAGGGCAGGCCAGATTTCTCTCCCATCCCCAAGCGGCGGGAAAGGCTCAGGAAAACGTCCGGCCCGGTGTCGATGCCGACCTGATAAAACCAGGTGTTGCAGGATCTCGCCAGCGCCCGGCGCACATCGATATTACCCTCGGGTATTTTCGACCAGTTCTTGAAAGTGTGATTTCCGATGCGGAGGGAGGCGGGGGAATACACCGTGGAGCGCTCGGTGACGACCCCCGCGTTCAGCGCGGCGAGAGCGACCACAGGCTTGTAGGCGGAGGCGGGAGGATAGGAGGACTGGAAAGCGCGCCCGAAAAGCGGCGTACCAGGCTCTTCCTGCAACGCGCGGAAATCCTCTTCACCGATGCCCGGGATGAAACGGTTCAGATCGAAGCTCGGCCGCGAAGCCATCACCAGCACCTCGCCCGTCACCACATCGATCACCACGAAAGCGCCGCGCTGGCAGCCCTTTTGCAGGACGCTTTCCGCAAGCTTCTGCCATTTCAGATTCAGCGTGGTCACGACAGTACCGCCCGGGCGGGGGCGCTTCACCTGCTCTTCAAGGAGCTTGTTGCCCTTTTCGTCGAACAGCAGCCGCTTCATGCCGGGAACCCCGGTGAGCTCACGGTCGAAAATCTTTTCCAGTCCCGCCCGCCCCTCGCTCTCCTCCCAGAGCGGCTCGTTGTAATTGATCGGCCCGGTCGGGAGTTTCCCCACGCTACCGGAGTAGCCGATGATGTGAGCGGCTAAGGAGTCGTTTGGATAAATACGGCGGTAAACGGGCTGGAGCACCAGGCCGCTGCCGGGCTTCGACTCGGAACCGAGCATCGGCTCGATCTTGTTCGCCTCCCCCGATTTCAACTGGCCGCTGACATAGAGCGGCATCCAGCGCCGGTGCCGGTAATGCTCGTAAAGCTCATCGTCGGTCTTCGCCGAGTAGCCTTTCACTTTGCCTTCGATCCTTGCCAGTCGGGTTCGCGCCCACTTCACGACGTAATCGCGATCCACATCCTGAAACTGCTCGAACTGCAGCGCCACCTGATAGGCCACCTCGTTCTGGGCGAGCGGCTCGCCTTCCCTGTCCACAATCTGCCCGCGCGGCGCGGGGATTTTCAGCGTGATCGTGCGTGCGTCCCTGCGAGTCAGGATCGACCCGGCGCTCGCGGAAGGGAGATCATCCGTCGGAGCGAGCGCGGTGGGAGCAGCCACGTTCACAGGCTCCGTGGGTACGCCGCTTAGCGTCTGGGCATGGGGTGCGCCGGAACCCATCAGGGCGGCGATTAAGATTCCGAACTTCCTGAGCACGCCGGAAAATATCGCCGCCGGATCGCGATGGCAACCTCTCAATGTGCCGCCAAAGCCTCCACGCTCGCCACCGAATCCACCTGGCAAAGCCTCTGCCGCAGATCCTTCGCGCCGGGGAAGCCCTTGCAATAGGCCATCAACCGCCCGCGCATCGCCGTCAGCGTCTGGCGCTCATTGCCGTATCGCTCACTCTCCACCGCCATCCGGCAATGGTGGAGAATCAGCTCCCATCTTTCTGTTAGCGGCACCGGTTCCATCACCTCGCCGGTCTGCAGGAAATGTTTCGCCTCGCGGAAAACCCACGGGTTCTGCATCGCCGCGCGGCCGATCATCACACCGCTCACCGCCGTTTCCCGCTTCCGTTTCGCCAGATCCGCACCGGTGGCGATGTCGCCGTTGCCGATCACCGGTACGCCCACCGCCCGCGCCACCGCATCGATGGTTTCCCAATCCGCCTCGCCGCTGTAGCCCTGAGCCCGCGTCCGCCCGTGCACCGCAATCGCCCGCATCCCGCAATCCTCCAACGTCTTCGCGACCTCCACCGCGTTCACCGAATCCGCATCCCAGCCGATCCGGATTTTCGCCGTCACCGGCACCTCGTGGCCCACTGCCTTCGCCACGCCCGCCGCCACGCTAGCCAGCAGCGGGCAATCGCGCAGCAGCGAGGAACCGCCGTTGCGGGAAACCACCTTGTTCACCGGACAGCCGAAATTGATGTCGATGAAATCCGGCACCCGCCCCGCGAGACCCTTGTCGATGATCTTCCGCGCCGCCTCGCCCATCCGCACCCCGTCCGCCCCGAAAAGCTGCACACCCACCGGCCGCTGCTCCTCATCGAACTCCGTATATTTCCTCGTCCGCTCGTCCGCCTGCATGATCCCCTCCGCGCTCACGAACTCCGTAACCATCACATCCGCCCCCATCTCCTTGCAGATCCGCCGGAAAATCAAATCCGTCACCCCCGCCATCGGCGCGAGATACAAGGGGAACTTCCCGTCTGAAAACCAGTGCAACACGCCCGCAGCGTAGCACGCAGGTCAAACCGTGAAATTCTAGGTAAGATCCGCTTCGAAGATTTCATCCGCGAATGAACACCAATTCACGCGAATCCATGGCCACCTCATCCACGCCGTCCTCGGCGAGCTCTCTTTCAAAATCTAAAACCCCGATCCGAACCCTTTGTCGTCTGCCGTCTTGCCAGATTTTACGTTTCGTGTATTTTTCATGTATGCCGAACAAGACCATCACCTTGGAAATCGACGCCTATGAGAAGCTGCGCTCCGCGAAGCGTGACGGCGAGTCTTTTACGGCGGTGGTGAGGCGTGCCGTAATCCCCGATGCCGCACCCACCGGCAAATCCCTGCGCGATCACTACCGCAACGGAGGAGGTAAGGTGAGCGACGAGTATCTGGATGCGGTGGGAAAGGCCTCTTCGCATGATCCCATCCCCGACGATCCATGGGCCTGATTCTGGACACCAATTTCGTGATCACGGCGGAACGGGAGGCGAAACGGCGCTTCGCCGGGAAAGCGGACGCGTTTCTGACCGCCCATCCCGAAGAATCGTTTTTCATCACGTTCACGGTGGCAGGCGAACTAGCTTGCGGGCAATCCGCCGCGGCAAGGGCGCAATGGGAACGCCTGTGCCGACCTTATCCCGTGCTGCCCTGGACGGTGGAAATCTGCTGGCAGTATGGCGAACTCTACCGGCTGCTCGCCGGGAAAGGCACGCTCATAGGCACCAACGACCTCTGGATCGCCGCCGCCGCACTGGTGCATGGCATGGGTGTGGTCACAGCGAACATTGAAGAGTTCGGACGCGTGCCCGGACTGGAAGTGATCAGATACTGAACACCGTCCGCCCATCCCCCCACACTTCCTCTTGCAAGTCCACGGCATCCCGTTTAACGAAGCCGCCCCATGAGCAGCTACCGAGTCCTCGTTTCCGATCCCATTTCCGAAAAAGGCGTGGAAGCCCTGCGTTCCGCGCCGGGCATCACCGTTGACGTGAAGACCGGCATGTCCCCTGACGAACTGCTGGCGGTGATCGGAGATTACCACGGGCTGGTAATCCGCTCGGAAACAAAGGTGACGCCCGCCGTTTTCGATGCCGCGAAAAACCTCAAAGCCATCGGCCGCGCCGGGGTGGGCGTGGACAACATCGACCGCGATTCCGCCACCGACCACGGCGTGGTGGTGATGAACACGCCTTCCGGCAACACCATTTCCACCGCCGAGCACGCCTTTGCACTGATGCTCGCCCTCGCCCGCAACATCGGCCCGGCGCACGCGTCGATGGTCGCCGGGAAATGGGATCGCAAGATCTACGGCGGCGTGGAGATGTTCGGAAAACGCTTGGCTATCCTAGGCATGGGCCGCATCGGCACAGAGTTCGCCAAGCGCGCGCAGGCCTTCGGCATGTCCGTCGTCGCCTATGATCCTTTCCTCACCGCTGCTCGCGCGCAGTCGCTGAAAGTGGAGCTCGCCGCCACCGCCGACGAGGCGTTGAAAGGCGCGGATGTCGTCACGCTACACATCCCGATGACAGCAGACACCAAGCACATCATGAATGCCGAGCGCATCGCCCTGATGAACAAGGGCGCACTGATCGTCAACTGCGCCCGCGGCGGCCTTGTCGATGAGGCGGCCGCGAAAGCCTCCATCGACGCGGGCCATCTCGCCGGCATCGCGCTCGACGTGTATGAGGTCGAGCCGCCGCCCGCCGATTTCCCGCTGTTTTCCGCGAAGAAAACCGTGTTCACCCCGCACCTTGGCGCATCCACGGCGGAGGCCCAGGAAAACGTCGGCATCGAGGTGGCGATCCAGATCAAGGATTTCCTGATGACCGGCGAGATCCGCAACGCGGTAAACATGCCGAACCTCGACGCGAAGACCCTCGAATCCGTCGGCCCTTACCTCGATCTCGCAAACTCCCTCGGGAAGCTCCTCTCAAAAATCGCGCCCGCGCAGTGCGATGCGATCCGCGTTTCCTACCTCGGCCCGGTGTCCGAGCTGGATACGGAGCTCGTCACCCGCAAGATCCTCACCGGCTACCTCGCCTCCGCCAGCCATGAGGCGCAGGTGAATCTGATCAACGCCCCCGCCATCGCGAAGGCGCACGGCATCGTGGTCAGCGAATCCACCGTCGCTCTCCATACGAACTGCACCGAGCTGATCGAGGTCTCCGCCGTGAAAGGCGGCGAGGTCACCACCGTGGCGGGCACCTTTTTCGGAAACTCCGCACGCATCGTCCACATCGCCGGCCACTACGTCGAGACCAGCCCGACCGGGCGTTTCCTCTTCGTGGAAAACGACGACCGCCCCGGCATCGTCGGCGTGATCGGCACCTCGCTCGGAACGGCGCAGGTCAATATTGCGAACATGGCGCTCTCCAGAAACAAGGAGACGAAGACCGCCGTGACAGTGATCGAGGTGGACAACGAACCCACCCCCGAACTTCTCTCCTCCCTGCGCTCGACCCCCGGCATCCTCCGGGTGCTGAGCTTCGAGCTGTGAGGAAATGGCAACCTGGCGCACCGCTGGGAAACGAACTTGCCTATCACCCATATTCCCGTATGGTTAGCTTGTCATGAAAACCACCTTGGATCTTCCCGATGAGTTGCTGATCGAGGCGAAAGCCGTGGCGGCGCGCCGTCGGATCACGCTCAAGGATATGGTCGCCCACGCACTGCGACGGGAAATCATGCCTGCAACTGCACTCAGCTCTTCCGAGTCCGAACTCTATGAGGTCGGGCCGTTAGGGATTTTGCGTCTCAAGAAGCGGGGCGATACGGTGAATGAGGATACGGTCAGGAAGCTTATCGACGAAGCCGATGAGGAGGAATTCGCCCGAGCCATGGAACTAAGGGCGGGGCAATGATCCACCTTCTCGACGCAAATGTCCTGATTGCGCTGGGCGACGTGACCCATGTGCATGCGAAGTCGGCATTGGATTTTTTTGAGACCCGCGCCGTCCGCGAAGGATGGGCGACGTGCCCGCTGAGCGAAAATGCGTTTCTCCGCATCATGGGAAATCCAAAATACCCGGGTGGCTCGGGCTCCACCGCGCAGGCGCGGCGGGCTTTGTCCAGCATCCTGGCGGCACCGGGACATCGCTTCTGGCCTGATGACCTGAGCCTCATGGAGGCTGCACGGATCCCGGTTCTACCCGCCTCTCAGCAACTGACCGATTGCTATCTGCTTGCACTGGCCGCCTCAAAAGGCGGCTGTCTGGTAACCTTTGACCGCAGCATCGACCCAAGCTGCGTGAAAGGCGGCGGGCATGCACTGCTGGTTTTGGGTAAACCGAATGAAACCGAGCCCCAATCCCGGCTTCCCTCTTCCACAGGGCTTGCCTAAAACCCCGCCATGCTTCTTTTCAACACCCTCACCCGCACCGAAACGGAGATCCGCCCGCTGGACGGGAAGACCTACCGTTTCTACTGCTGCGGGCCGACGGTCTATGGCCCGGCACATATCGGGAATTTCCGCACTTTCGTCCTGCAGGATGTGTTCCGCCGTGCGCTCGAGACCGGTGGCACGCCCACACTGCATGTCCGCAACCTTACCGACGTGGACGATAAGACGATCCGCGACTCTCAGAAGGCCGGGATGACCCTGGAGGCTTTCACGAAAATCTGGACGGAGAAATTCCACGCCGATTGCAAGGCGCTCGCCTGCCTTCCACCACACATCGAGCCATCCGCGATCGCCCACATCCCGCAGCAAATCGCGATGATCGCAGAGCTCATCGAAAAAGGCCACGCCTACGCATCCGACGACGGCTCGGTCTATTTCCGCATCTCCTCGTTCCCGAATTACGGCCGGCTCTCCCGCCTCGACGAGCGCGAGCTCGACCTCGGGAAAACGCAGTCCACCCGTGCCGATGCGGACGAGTACGAGAAAGATAGTATTTCCGACTTCGTCCTGTGGAAGGCGCGGCGGGAGGAGGATGGCGAAAATTTCTGGGAATCCCCGTGGGGTGAAGGCCGGCCCGGCTGGCACCTCGAGTGCTCGGCGATGATCCGCGAATACCTCGGCGATTCCTTCGACATGCACTCCGGCGGTGTGGATCTCATTTTCCCCCACCACGAAAACGAGATCGCACAGAGCGAATGCGCGTGCGGCGGGAACTTCGCGGCGCATTGGTTCCACATCACTCATCTGCTGGTGGACGGCGGAAAAATGTCGAAATCGCTCGGCAACATGTATACCCTCGCGGATCTGGAGGCGAAAGGTTTCACAGCGATGGAAGTCCGCTACGTCCTCATCGGCGCGCATTACCGCAAGCAGCTCAACTTCACCCTGGATTCCCTCTCCGGCGCGCGCGAGGCACTGGCGAAGCTCGCGAAATCCGCCGCGAAGCTCGCCGAGAACATGGGCGCCGAAACGGCGCTGACCTCCGCCGACTTCGGCCCGTTCCAAGGCGCGTGGGAATCGCTCAACGACGACCTCAACACCCCCGGCGCGCTCGGCGGGATTTTCACCGGCCTGCGCGAAGCTTCCAAACTCACCGGCAAGGATGCCGCCGCTGCCCTCGCCGGACTGAACCGCATTCTCCGCGCGCTGGGCATCACGCTCCCGGAAATTTCCTCCGCCACGTCAGACATCCCCGCCGAAATCCGCGAACTCGCCGAGACCCGCTGGGCCGCGAGATCCGCCAAGGACTGGGCCACGTCCGACAAGCTCCGCGACGAACTCGCCGCCCAGGGCTGGGGCGTAAAGGACGGCAACGGAGCTTATGAACTGACAAAAATGTAGCGGATCAATACTGGAACCTTTGGTTGGTTCGCTTGTGGCGGCCTGCCGCATTCATTCCGGATCAAGGGCATTTTTTCATGGACGACCTAGGCACGAGCGAGGGCATCCACCGCGAAATCGATCTCTTCCATGGCAACACACAGGGGCGGCATGAGCACCACCGTGCCTAGGATATGGCGGGTGAGGAGGCCGTGATTCCGGGCGGCGAGGGTGATTTTCTCGCCCATGCCGACGGGAAATTCGATGCCCGCAATCAGGCCGCATTGGCGGATCGCGACGATGTCGCTTCTTGTGAAGCGGAGTTTTTCCAAGGACGCGGCGAGGTGGACGATCTTCTCGGGAAGCCCTTCCAGCACTTTATCGGCTTCGAAAATTCCGAGCGATGCCAGCGCGGCGGCGCAGCCAATGGGGTTCGCGGTATAACTATGTCCGTAGTAGAAGGCGTTCTCCGCGCCGCCCAGGAATGTTTCATAAACCGCGTGCGTCGTGAGCGTCGCGGCGAGGGGCACGGTGCCGCCGGTGAGACCTTTTGCGAGGCAGAGGAAATCCGGGATCACATCTTCCCGCTGGCAGGCGAACATCCTCCCGGTGCGGCCGAAGCCAGTCATCACCTCGTCGAGGATCAGGTGGATGCCATGATTCTCCGTCCACTCGCGCAGCTCAGCCAACATCCCGGCAGGCCATGGGCGCATCTCGTTCACGCCCTGGATCAGCGGCTCAATGACTACGGCGCTCACCGTAGTTGGATCCGCCTTGGATAGGGTTTCCATCGAGGAAACGAATTGCGTCTCAAAACCCAGATTCCTGAAGCGTGAAAAAAAACGGTTCACACCGCCCAGCGAGGCTGCACCGAGGGTGTCGCCGTGGTAGGCGTTGTCGAAAGCGAGAAAGCGCGTCCGCTGCCCCTGCCCCGTCTGCATTCGCGATTGCAGCGACATTTTCAGCGCCGCCTCGACGGCGGTGGAGCCGTTGTCGGAAAAGAACACGCGTTCCAGCGTGCACGGCGGAAAAAAGGAAACCAGTTTCTCCGCCAGTTCCGAAGCGAGCGGATGGCCGAGGCCGAGATAGGAGGAGTGATCCAGGGTGGCCGCCTGTTTCGCGATGGCCTCCGCAATCTCCGGGCGGCAGTGGCCATGGATGTTCGTCCAGATCGAGGAATTGCCATCCAGGTAACGCTTGCCGTTTGAATCCCACAGCCAAACGCCCTCCGCGCGGACGATCATCAGAGGGTCATGCGCGGGATCGCACCACGCGGACTGCCGCGTGAAGGGATGCCAGCAGTGAGCCTTGTCGGCGCGGATGGGATCGGACACGCGGAAGATCTAACTGCGAATCCACGCAAATGAACGCGAAATTTTGCGGTAACGTGGCGGCAATCCAGAAGGAGCGATAGCGACGTGATCTCATCGGCGCAGCCCACACCGGATGGCCGTAGGCAAATTGCATCCGCCCAGCCTTCCTTTCGTTTTGATTTGGCATGGCGGATGCAATCCGCCGCCACGTCCACTCGATCAGAATGACTTCCTTACGTGTGGCTGTAACCATTTCGAAGGTGCTCTGCTGGTCAAAGCTGAGGCCTTCCGGCAAGCGTTTGGCGATCTCGGAGAGGGAGCGGGAGTCGAACTGGAAAACAAGATCCGCATCTTTCGTGGAGCGGGGGATTCCATAGAAATTCGAGGAATAGGAACCGACCAACATGTACGGCGTGCCGACCTCGTTGAGGATTCGAATCAACGCCACCAATCCATCGTTTCCCGTCATGACACTAGTTCTCGGATTCCCAGGCGCCTGCGGAGTTCCGCCCGGCATTGTGATTCTGACCAGTGCGGATGCTGGTGGGCGATCCCAGACAGCGTAATGGCACAGGCGTAATCGAAGAGCTCCGCACCGGCGAAAAATTTCTCGGAAGAAGACATCTTGCGCGCCTGCTGGATCTTCCTTGCATGGCATTCCGCGGCCTGTTGGCGGATTTGCTCGTCGGTGGTTTCCATGGGCGGATGGTAACGGGGCGGTCGGGAAATGGGAAGGGTGCTTTTGGTAGGAAAGGAGCCGCGATTTAGAAATCGCGACCTAATTGGCGAAATGCCGGCAAAGCTCATTCCTGTTGCAGGCATGGTTTCTAAACTACGGTTCCTTTCTTTGGAATCTACATTTTAAGTATCTCTTGGCTTACTGTTACCTGAAGGTGGGACGTCTGAGGCGCGGATGAAACGGGCACTTGCCCTCACCGCATTCACACGCCAAAATTTGGAAAAATGAAATATGCCATCTTTGCCATTTCCCTCCTTGCTTGCGCGTGCCTGCGCGCCGCCGAGCGGCCGAACATCGTCCTGATTTTTCTCGATGACGCCGCATACTCGGATTTCCATCCTTTTGGGAAACCTCCTTATCCGACGCCGAATGTCGAAAGGCTCGCCGCCGAAGGCGTGCGCTACACGCAGTTCCATGTTCCGCAGGCTATCTGCTCGGCCTCGCGCGCCTCGCTGCTGACAGGATGCTATCCGCACCATACCCACGTATTCAGCGCCATCCGCCCGAAAATGCCGGGCCTTGATCCGAAATTCCCGATCATGTCCGAGACGCTCAAAGCTCACGGCTACGCCACCGCCCATTTCGGTAAATGGCACCTCGGGGACATTCCGGAAACCCGGCCCACGGCGCGCGGCTTTGACGAGCATGCGGGACTCCTCGTTTCCAACGATATGTGGCGCCACAACCCGGTCTGGAGAAAACAGGTCGGCGACGATCCCCTGCCCTACTGGGAAAACGGCGCGATCAAGATTCCGGATATCAGCCCGGATGACCAGAAGCATCTCACCGGTTGGGCTACAGAAGGCGCGACCCGCTTCATCCGCGCAAAGGCCGGCAAGCAACCGTTTTTCCTCTACGTCGCCCACTCCATGCCCCATGTGCCGTTGTATTGCCGCGATGAGTTCAAGGGGAAATCCGGAGCGGGAACCTTCGGCGATGTGATGATGGAAATCGACTGGTCGGTGGGTGAGATCATGGCAGCGATCCGCGAGGCCGGTATCGAAAAGGAAACCATCGTGATTTTCACCTCCGACAACGGCCCATGGGAAGAATTTGGCAACCACGCCGGGAAAACACCGTTCCGCGAACACAAGGGCACCAGCTTCGAGGGCGGGATACGGTCCGCACTGACCGTAAAATATCCGGGGCAGCTCAAGCCCGGCACGGTCAACGACCGCGCCTTCGGTTCCATCGACCTTTTCCCCACCCTCGCCGCTCTCGCCGGTGCGCCGCTCCCTAAAAAGCCCATCGATGGCAAAAACATCTGGCCGCTGATACGCGGCGATGAAGGCGCGGAAAACCCGCACGAACATTACTTCATCTCCATCGACAGGAATCTGGAGGCCGTGATGACCTCCGACGGGAAATGGAAACTTCATCTCCCCCACGGCTACCGCGATGTTGTCACTCCCGGCAACGACGGCGAACGCGGGGAAGTCAAAACCTCACAAATCGCGGAATCGCTTTTCCAGCTCATTGATGATCCGCTCGAGGAAAACAATCTCCTCGAGGAGCAGCCGGAGATCGCAAAGAAGCTTAGGGAGGCGGCCAAGGAGCATTTGGAGCGTTACCCGATACCCGCGAAGTGAACGCCCATGCTTTGCATGCATGAACCGTTCCCGCTAGCATATCTTCATAGAATTCCATCAGCTCAGGTGTTTCATAGCGCCCGTCATCTGCAAGTTTTAGGAGCCCATACAAATTCGAAGGTGAGCCTGTTCGATCCCCCGCGGCGAGGCTGTGGCAGGCTTCTCCGACCCTTCACTTTGAGCGCGCCGTGAGCGGTGGATGTAGAACCGCAGCAGTCCAAAGCCTCCGGCGGTCAACATCACCCCTCCACCAGCTCCGCGCCTTTCAGCAGACGACAAAATTCCTTTTTAGTAACGTCGTGGAGCGTGCCTTCTGCAGCGTCGGGGCTGTCGGTTTCCTTGTAGCGGATCGCGAGGCGTTCCCAGACGACGATGCGGAGATAGCGGTCGTCTTTTTTCCAGAGCTGGTTTTGCGCGAGTTGGATCATGCGGGTTTTATGAGGCCATGCCGATGGCGACGGCGATGATATTCCGTCACATCAGGCCGTTTAGGAAATCCCTTGCTCGGCGGGCGCGGCCGAGCATGTCGGGAACGGATTCGTTTTCGCGGGAGGAAAGCTCGAGGATGAGGGTGCCGACGAAGTGGCAGCGCTTGAGCTCGGACATGAGCCATGGCCAGTCGATATGGCCTTCGCCCGGCGCGAGGTGGTTGTCGCCGTCGCCACAGTTGTCGTTGACATGAACCAGGTGGAGGTGACCGGAGAGCTTGTGGATGACCATTCCGAGTTCACGGCTGAGATAAGCGTGGCCGGTGTCGAGGCAAGCTCCGACACCGCACTCGCGGATGCTGCCCAGGAGATAGAGCATGTCATTGATGTGCCCGAAAAGCAGGTGCGGCAGCATGTTTTCGAGCACGAGATGGATTCCTTTCTCGCAACAGCGCAAAGCGACGGTGTTCAGCGATTCGGCGGCGTTGTGCATGCGGGCGAGGAACTCCTCCTCCGGGGGGCGTCCGGCGCGCTCAGGTCCGGGGTGGAGCACGAGGTTTTCCACACCCATGACGGCGGCGGCTTCACAGGCGATGAGAAGCTCCGCAACGGCCATTTCCCGCGCCATGGGATCGAGCGCGGTGATGTCGATCTTGTCGGCGAAGGGCGCGTGGAAGGAAACCGGGCGGATACCCAGTGAGCGAATTTTTTCCCCGGCGCGGGCAACATCGTCCCGGTTGTGGTAGTTGAGATGGGCGGGGAAAGAGCAGACCTCGATGCAGTCAAAGCCGCCGTCACGGATTTCATCAAGCACGCTGAGGATGGGGCGGTTGTAGAAGCAGCCGGTGGAGAGACCTATGGTCAAGGGTTTCATGAAGAGGCGGGTTTGGAGAGGGTTTCCTTGAATGCGGAGAGCGAACAGCCGAGGTGATTCGCTCCGGAACAGAAGCCTTTTTCTGCCGTGGAGACGCAGTTGAAATCGACCAGCTCGTCCACACCGGTTTTCCACAGCCCGGCAAACAAGCGCGTGTAGAAATCCGCTCGCATGCCCGGGTCGTATTCCTTCCAATCCACGCCCCAGCCATAGGCCGGGTTTGCGAACCGGGAACGGATCAGTCCGGCGATGTGGCGCGGATGCCAGCCAAAGGACAGGAGCATTCGGGTGACAAGCTGGATTCCCGCGGGTTTGAGCAGACGGTCATTCGGCCACTCCAGCAAATCCGAGACGCAGAGCGGCAGGTCTTCCGGCAAGGTGAAGGGAGCGTCCACATGCAGGGAGACGGAGTAAAATTCCTCATGGAAACGCCGCAGATCGGAGCCCAGATATTCCTCCAACAGGCGCGTGGTTCCTTCTTCCTGAATGGGTATCTTGGAGCAGGCGCGCAGGGCAAGCTCCCTCACCGACGCTTCGTCCTCGCGGCAGGCAATGGCACCATACACATCCATTTCAAAAATAGGAATCGCCCTCAAGCGCGGCAGGCCATCCCCGAAGGCTGCGTCGGGCAAGAGGCCAGTGAGCCATGGCTTGAGATAATTCGTGTACGGCATGCGGATCATCCGGGTGTGCAGCGGATCCCCGTATTCGGAGACATCGATGGAAACCATTTCCCTCCGCGCAAACGCCCCTGGCCCGACATGCACGGCGGTGATCTCCACCGGCACGGCCGAGACCGGCGCCGCCAGCCATTTGATACGGTGGGCGAGGTATTCCATCACCAACGCCATCGCGGCGAACGTGCCCTGCATTTCCAACGAGATTTCCGAGAACACCCCGCTACCCGCACGCGCATGACAGGAACGGCTCAGATCCGGATCGGGATCCAGCCAGGCGAGGCGGCGAGCCACCTTCGACCCGAAATCGACCCGCCATATAAAATGATGACCCTGCCCGGTGATGAGATGCAGCGGGGTGATGCCCCAACCGAGCAGCAGTTCCTCAATCACCCGCACCGCTGGTTCCTGCATCGCGAAAGCATGGCCGGGATTCTCATACGCCATCAGTGGGGAATCGAAATTGACGTATTCGATATCGAGGTGGAAAAGCAGGGATTCGCGATCCGCCAGTGATCTTGCGATGTCGAGCTCCTGATCCATCAGTTTCGCAAGATCCGCAGGGGGATGAAGTTCACCCCGCTGCAAGAGGCAGCCATCGGAGTGGGTCACGTAGAACGCCGTTGCCGTGTCTAGAGAGTCGCCACCAAGATATTCGGCGAGACGTCGTCGTATCGCGGGATCTGAATAAAATGCGCTCATGGCGGTTGCGGGGAGGACGGCTTTTCCCCAACGGAAAAGCCAACTACACTTCTAGGCTCGCACGCATCCCGCAGCAAGGTGAAAGTCCACACGGTCCACAGGGCGGTCTAGCTAGGGAGAACGCCTTTGAGTGATGAGGGGCTTTTGAGTGCGCGCGATCATTCGCCGCTTTGGTTCACCCGCGGGCCGTTTTGCCGGGGTGCCGCGAACTTTCCGAACCAAAGCCGTATCCCGCCTAAGGATACAAAAGCGGGGATTCTCCCCGCACTCAAAAGGCCTCACCTCCCATAACCGAGCCGATCCCTAACTTGATCGCCCCGACCTTCCACACCGAAGTGGCTAGCGGATCATCGCCATCCTCAGCGTGCGGGTTTCCGCTACGATGTCCGCAGCTAGAAGTAGGTGGGAAACGACCACGCATCGCCTCGCGCCGGCGGCGAGGACTTCGCTCAGGTTATCCGGCTTAATGCCGCCGATGCAGAACGCGGGGAATCCGGATCCGACCTCGCGCTCCATCTCCGCGATGTCTCCGAGGCCGATCGCCAGGCGGCCGGCCTTTGTCGGCGTGGGAAAAAGGGGGCCGAAGCCGATGTAGTCCGCACCATCGGCAAGCGCCTGTTTCGCCTGAGCGAGGCTGTGAGTGGAGCGGCCGATGATCATGTCCGCGCCAATCCTACTACGGACATCGTAGATAGCCCCATCGTCCTGGCCGATGTGGACGCCGTCGGCACCGAGTTCCACGGCGAGATCCGGGTGATCGTTGAGGATGAAAGGCACGCCCGCCGCCTTGCAGTGCGGGATGATTTTCCGCGCGGCGGCGGCGACGGTTTCCAAAGGGATCCCCTTCGCGCGGAGCTGGAGGATGTCCGCGCCGCCGGAGAGCAGCTTCGTAGCGCAGTCTTCCATCGCGCCCTCCGCGACGTATCCGAAATCGACAATCCCGTAGAGGATGGCGTGGGAAGGGATTTTCACAGCCCTTTTTCCTCAAGGAATCTTCCGACCCAGCCGATGTCATACGTCCCGGCGGCGAAATCCGGATGGTTGAGGATTTCCTGCTGGAAAGGGATGGTCGTCTTGATGCCGTGGATGGTGAACTCGCCGAGCGCGCGCTTCATCCGTGCGATGGCGATCTCGCGGGTGGCACCGGTGATGATGAGCTTGGCGATCATCGAGTCGTAATACGGCGGCACCGAATAACCGGAATAGACGTGGGTATCGACGCGGACTCCTTTCCCGCCCGGCGCGTACCAGAGGGTGATCGTGCCCGGGCTGGGCATGAACTTGTTGTAGGGATCCTCCGCGTTGATCCGGCACTCGATGGAGTGCCCGCGCGGGGTGGCTTCCAGGACATGGCGGGAGAGCGACTCGCCGGCGGCGACGCGGATCTGCTCCTTGATGAGTTCGCAGCCCATCACTTCCTCGGTCACCGGATGCTCCACCTGGATGCGGGTGTTCATTTCCATGAAGTAGAAATTCTCGCCCGCCTCATCGACGAGGTATTCGATCGTTCCGGCGTTCTGGTAGTTGATCGCCTTGATGAGATTCACGGAAGCCGTGCCCATGCGCTCGCGCATTTCCGGGGTGAGGAGGGGCGAGGGGCATTCCTCGATGATCTTCTGGTTGCGGCGCTGCATCGAGCAATCGCGCTCTCCGAGATGGATGAAATGACCGTGCGAATCGGCGATGACTTGGAACTCGATGTGGTGCGGGTTGAGCACCAATTTCTCCATGTAACAATCGCCGTTTCCGAAGCAGGCCATGGCCTCGTTCGAAGCGGCCTGGAAAAGGGACTTGAACTCCTCCGCCTTGAAGCAGGGGCGCATCCCGCGTCCGCCGCCACCGGCCGTGGCCTTAATCATCACCGGCAGGCCGATCTCCATCGCTTTCGCGTAAGCCTCGTCGGGATCCGTCAGGATTTCCGATCCGGGAGTGATCGGCACGCCGTTCGCGACCGCGGTGGCGCGGGCGGTGGCCTTGTCTCCCATCATCCGGATCACATCCGCTGAGGGGCCGATGAAAACGATGCCGGAGCTCTCGCAGATATCGGCGAAGCGGGCGTTTTCTGAAAGGAAACCGTAACCGGGATGGATCGCGTCCGCGCCGGTGATCTCGGCAGCGGCGATGATGCGGTCGGGCTTGAGATAGCTGTCTTTGCTAGGACCGGGCCCGATGCAGACCGCCTCGTCGGCGAGCTGGACGTGCATGGAATCGACATCCGCCTCGGAATAAACCGCCACCGACTGCACGCCGAGTTCGCGGCAGGCGCGGATGATGCGAAGCGCGATCTCGCCGCGGTTGGCGACCAGGACTTTGTTGAACATGTCGGTCGGGTTACGGGGGTTATTTGATGCGGAAAAGGACGTCGCCGTATTGCACGGGGTTGCCGTCGGTGGCGACCAGCGCGCAGATCGTGCCGGAGCGTTCCGCCTTGATCTCGTTCATGACCTTCATCGCCTCGATGATGCACAGCGTTTGCCCTTCGGAAACGGCAGTGCCCACCTCCACGAAGTTCGGCGCATCCGGCGCAGGCTTGCGGTAGAAAGTACCGACCATCGGCGAGGTGATCTCCGCGCCCTCAGCGGCGGGGGCTGCTGCTGCTGGTTGCGGCGCGGCGGCGGGAAGTTGCAACGAGGCAGATTGCGGAGCGGCGGATGGCATGGAGGCGAAAAGCGCACCCAGTTCCTCCATGTCAGGGCCTTTCTTCAGCTTCAGGTGAAAATCCTTTTTGGAGAGATCGAAATGGGTGAGCCCATGCTCATTCATCAATTCCACGATGCGACGGATTTCTTGCAGGTCCACGGGGCGTATGTTTCTTGTATTTGTTGAAATGGGGAGGGTCACCGCGACCCCCCCGACACTCGCCAAAGGTAGGAAGCGTCCGGAAACCGCGTCAAGCATCATCCCAGCTTGCGGACTTTCTCCGTCCTTGCCACTCCCCTGGGCGGCTCCGAAACCAAAGCTCGCAAAACGCCGCCGAGCCGCTAGCTTGAAGTCATGCCAAATGTTGCCGATGTGATCGAGAACGCGCTCGCCCTGCCGCTGGTAGATCGTTCCTATATAGCCTCCAAGCTCATTGAGAGCCTTGAAAGCGAGGAGCTCAGCGAGGGGGCGGTGGCCGAGTATGAAAAGCGTGTCACGAAGTGGAAAGCAGGGGAGACACCAGCCACCACCAGCGAAGAGCTTGACGCCAAGGTGCAGGCGATCCTAAACGCATGAAGATCCACCACCTTCTAGAGGCCGAGTTGGAAATCCTTGATGCCGTTACTTTCTACAAGGAGCGTGCCGGGGATTTGGCAGTCGATTTTTATGCCGAGTTCAAGCGAGCGCGTAAGGAAATCGCTGCGTTCCCGGAGTTCTGGGGTTTGGTGGGAGCAGGCTACCGGCGTAAACTTCTAGCGCGCTATCCTTACGGAATCATCTACCGGGTTGAGGGTGAGGAAATCCTGATTGTAGCCCTTGTGCACACCAGCCGCCATCCCGAATACTGGAAAGGTCGCTGAGCTTCTGACACTTGTTCTCCAGCCTTGCCACGCGCCGGGCGGTCGTTGAATCTATCGCCATGCCCCAAACGCCCGAAGCCGATCCCCGCTTCAATGAATTCATCCTGCTCCAGGCCCAGAACGCGGGCCTGTTCCTCGGCCAGATCCCGAACCCGGCCACCGGCGAGAACACCGTGAACCTCCGCGCCGCGAAATCGGTGATCGATTCCCTCGGCATGTTGCGCGTGAAAACGGCGGGCAACCTTACGGATACCGAGGCAAAGCTGCTCGAAATGGCTTTGAAAAACTTGCTTCCGCTCTACCACACCGCCCTCGAAGAATCCGAATGAACCCGCCCATGAAATCCTTTTCCCCTTTCCAGATCGCCCATGTCCCCGTCGGCGGCCCCACCCCGTTTTTCATCCTCGGCCCCTGCGCGCTGGAGAGCGAGAAATTCGCCTGGGAGATGGCGCGCTCGCTCAAAGAAATCGCAGACCGCACCGGCATCCCTTTCATTTTCAAGGCCTCCTTCGACAAGGCGAACCGGACATCGGTCGGCTCCTTCCGCGGCCCGGGCATCAAGGAGGGTTGCCGCATCCTCGGGGAAATTTCCAAGGAGCTGAAATGCCCGGTCACCACCGACATCCACACGGCGGAGCAGGCGGAGATCGCCGCCGAGCACATCGATCTTTTGCAGATCCCCGCGTTCCTCTGCCGCCAGACGGATCTGTTAGAGGCGGCGGCGAAAACCGGGCGCGTGGTGAACGTGAAAAAAGGCCAGTTCCTCGCGCCGCTCGATACCGTAAACATCGCGGAAAAAATGCGCTCCTTCGGCTGCGAGCGTTTCCTAATTACCGAGCGCGGCACGACCTTCGGCTACAACAACCTCGTGGTGGACATGCGCTCGCTCTACCTCATGCGCAAAGAAGGCATCCCGGTGATTTTCGATGCCACCCATTCGGTCCAGCGCCCCGGTGGCCTCGGCGGCTCCACGGGTGGCGACGGCGAGCTGGCTCCCGTCCTCGCCCGCGCGGCGGTGGCCACCGGCATCGACGGCCTGTTCATGGAAGTCCACTCCGACCCCGCGAACGCCCTTTCCGACGGCCCGAACCAGATCCCGCTGGAGTTCATCGAGGATCTCCTCATCAAGCTCCTGGCGATCCACCACGCGAGTCATTGATATAGGAAGATAAAAAAACCGCAGATGGACGCAGATGGACGTGAATTTGGAAAAATGGATGAGGCATTACGTCATCTCGACCTCGGTCTGAGGCAGACAGGTTTTCCTACACAAGAATTCCCAAGATTCTTCTCTACCATCTGCGTTCATCTGCGTCCATCTGCGGTTGAATTCTCTGCATTCCGGCAAACATCATGAACCTGAAATCACGCCTGCTGGACTGGATGGGCGGCGGGAAAGGCGATTTCTCGGAGCTTTCCCTGGAGGTGTTCCGGCACCAGTTCTCGGGAAACGCGGCTTACCGGAACTACTGCGAGACGCTGGGAAAAACGCCGGAAACCATCACTTCATGGCGCGAGATCCCGGCGATCCCCACGGATGCCTTCAAGCTCCCCGGCGTGGCACTGCGCGGCTTTCCGGAAAGCGAAACCATCGGCCATTTCCTCACTTCCGGCACGACGACCGAGACGAAGGGGAAACATGAGTTCCGCGATCTGGGGTTGTATGAGGCTTCAGTGCTTGGCGCGTGGCAACTACTAGGTTTACCGGAGATCCGGTGGCCATGGTTTTTCTCGCAACGTCACGCCGACAACCCGCACTCCTCCCTCGTCCGCATGTTCGAGATTCTCTCCTGGAGAGCCGTCCTTCCAGGCGGCTTATGGCTTATCGATTCCGAAGGTAAATTACAGCTGGAAAATTTCCACCCCGAAACCCCCGCCGCCCTCCTCGGTACCTCCATCGCCCTGCTGCGGGCTTGCGATGAAATGGCACCCATAGAACTCCCGGAAGGCTCATGGATTTTCGAAACCGGCGGCAGCAAGGGACTGCGGAAATCCTTCACGCCCGCCGAAGTCCGCGCCCGCCTCTCCACCCATTTCGGCGTGCCGGAATCCCGCATCCTCAACGAATACGGCATGACTGAGCTGTTTTCCCAATTCTACAAATGGGGCGACGCGCAAACCCATACCGGCCCGCCATGGACGGGCGTCCGCGTCACCGATGTCCACACCGGCGAAGCGGCGGCAACCGGCGGGATCGGATACCTGGAAATCATCGATCTCGCGAACCTCGACACCGTCGCCGCGATCAGGACGCAGGATCTCGCCATCGCGGTTGGTGAGCGGGAATTCATCCTCATCGGCCGTGATCCCGCCGCCATAGCGCGCGGTTGCTCGCGGGGCGTGGAAAATGTTCTAGGCTTCCGATAAAGGTGGCTTGCATCAGCCGTGCAAACGTGCAAACGTGCAGCACGAAGTCATGAACGTCACCCTGAAACTTCCCGACGACCTCTGCAAGAAAGCCCGCCACCGCGCTGTGGACGAGTCGAAATCCCTCTCCGCATGGCTGACGGATCTGATTAAGCGCGAACTGCAACCGCAGCCAAAGGGTCGGAGGAAAACACTCGCGGAATTGCTCGGCGACCCTGCCACCGCCGACCGGGACTTTGAACTTCCGGACAGAAAGCGGGAAACAGAGCGCGAAATCAATTTTCGATGAAACCAATACTGCTGGACACGGTTACCATTTCCGAACTCCGCAAAGAGGGGCGGATGCACGATGCGGTGCGTGCTTGGCAGGAACAATTGCCAGATAAGGAAACATGGCTAAGCGTGGTGAGCGTGATGGAGATCCGGATGGGTCACCTGCGTGTGCTAAACAAGGATCCGGTGTTCGCACAAAGGCTCGAATCGTGGCTTGAAACCACCGTTATTCCGCTTTTTGAAGACCGCTTGTTTCAGATCGATCTGGCGATCGCCAGGGAAGCAGCCGGAATGAGAGTTGTCCACGGACTCAGTCCCAATGATTCCCTTATCGCCGCCACTGCGAAAGTCCATGGCCTCACCCTCGCGACGCGCAACACCGCCGATTTCGAAGCTACGGGAATCCGGCTGATCAACCCGTGGGAATTCGAAGCGTGAAAAACCTCGCTCAGCGTATCGCCTTCCTCGTTTCCCATCGGCACACGCTGGAGAAATGGGTGGGTGCTTACGATGCCGATACGCTCGGGAAATGGCTGGATGCGGAAATCGGCGACCGGCGGCGGCTGGAGGAATGGGTGGACGGCGCAAAAGTGGAGCCGCGCGGCCCGGTGCTGCATGTCGTCAGCGGGAATACGGAACACGCGGCGTTTCAATCGGCGTTTCGCGCGCTTCTCATCGGTTGCCGCAGCTGGGTGAAAACTCCTACGGCGGGCTTGCCGGAATTCGAGGAATGGGCGCGGGGGATCGACCTGTTCGATGTGCGCCGCGAGTTGCCGGACGAATGGCGCGCACCGGAAGTGGCGGTGATTTATGGCGGGGCGGAAACCTTGGCGTTCTTTCGCGGATGGCTTTCGCCGGAAACCCGGATCATCCCCCACGGCCCGAAACTCAGCGCAGCCTTCGTGTTCTCGGATCGCGAGGGTTTGGCGGCGGATCTGGCGGCGGACATCCTCCGCTACGGCCAGCGCGGCTGCCTCTCGGTGCGGGCGGTTTATGTGAAAGGGGATGTGGAATCGTTTTGTGGGAGACTTGCGGAGGCATTGGGCAAGGGGGGGCGACCGAAGATTGCCCCCGCCTTTTCGGAAGCCGGCGGCGTGCGCAACGCCCGCGAGCTGGCCCGTTTCCGCATCGCCAACGGAGCCGACGCCTCCCTCCGCGAAAGCCCCGGCTCGGTGGATTGGACGGTCGTCCGTGACGGTGAAACGACCCTGCTCACTCCCGGCCCGGGCGGCGGGTTCGTGACGGTCATGCCCATGCCGGAGGAAATTTCCGAGGCAACCCTTGGCGTGGAAATCCATTTTCTCTCCACCACCGTGGTCGAGCCAATCACCGAGGCGGCGCGGCTCGATGGGATCGCACCACCGCGGATCTGCGCGGCGGGTAAAGCGCAGGAACCGGGGATTTTCTGGCACCCGGATGGAGAAATGCCACTGGCCGGGCTTGTGCGGTGGCGCGATCTCGGTTGATGCTCACGCCCATGTCCGAAGCCGCTATCGAAACCACCGGAACCGTCCTCGAGCGAAAGGGCGAGATCCTCTACCGCGTCGAGCTGATGAACGGCAAAGTCGTGCTCGGCCATCTTTCCAAAAAGCTGACCGACGCGGGAACGGAGTTTTCCGATGGCACGGCGGTGCTTCTCGAAATGACGCCCTACGATTTCGATCAGGCGCGGATCCTCGGCGGCGCGTGACTCGGAAAATCTCCCGTTGCGCCCTTCCGCTTCACCGATATCCTACGCCATGACAACAAGCTGCCACGGGGAAAACTGCCGCACCCAGCGCTGGATGCGGCTCGCCCTGATGCTCGGCGCGGCCTACCACGTGCTCTTCGCGGTCTGGACGAACCTGTGGCCGTCCCATGGCTTCGACCTCCTCGGCATCCCCCGCCCCAATCACCCGATGCTCTGGCGCACGCTCGGCCTGATCTCCGGGTTCCTCGGTTTTGCCCTTTTCCTCGCCGCCTCCGATCCCATCCGCCACTGGCTCATCGTCCTGCTCGGCTTTGCGAAATCGGTGACCGCCACGGTGATCGTCGCCTTCTCCGTTTCCGGCAATACCCTCCCAGCCGCATCACTTTTTTTCCTGATCCTCGATGATATCGCCTGGATCATCCCCTACGGCGCCATCCTCTGGGCCGCGCTCCGCGCCCACGCCGGCATCCCACCTTCCCGCAGCAGCCCCTACTCCATCGCTGAGGCCGCGGAGATCTACACCCTCTCCACCGGCGAGACTCTTGCCCAAGCATCGCATGACCGCCCGCTCGTCCTTGTTTTCCTGCGCCATTTCGGCTGCACCTTCACCCGCCAGATTCTACGCGGCCTGCAGGAGCTTGAGCAGCAGGCGCAACGTCGCGGCGCCACCCTCGTCCTCGTCCACATGCTGAAATCTGGTGAGGAAATCGGCTACCTCGGCGATCACTCGGATGTCCCCCGCATCGCCGATCCGCGCTGCGAACTCTACCGCGCCTTCGGCCTCGGCAAGGGCGGTTTCATGGAGCTCTTCGGCCCCCATGTCTGGTGGCGCGGATTAATCGCTGTTTTCAAAGGCTGCGGCGTAGGCCACCTCGCCGGCGATGGCCTCCAGATGCCCGGCGCCTTCGTTTTCCAGGACGGCAAAGTCACCTCCTCCCAACCCGCCCACAGCGCCGCCGACCTCCCCGATCTGGCTTCACTTTTTGAGCGGACGCCGGGGTAGAGGCGCATCACGGCTCCGGTTTCCTCAGCTCTTTGTGGGCTTTTGATTCCAGTTTCCTGATGCTTTCCGCTGGAGGCAATTCCTCGGGCATGGTGCCGCCGAGTTCCTTGATCGTTTGGCGGACTTTGGCTCCAACTTCGCGGTGAGCTTGGTTCGCCTTGTCCTTGCCGGTGATCCTTTCGCGGCGCAACTTGTCCTCCGCCTGGGTGGCGCGGAAGAGATTGGCCGCGAGTTCGGTGCTGCCCATGTGGTCGAGGATTTGCTCGTTTTTTCTCAGGCTCTTGCGGCGGTGGATGTCCTGCGCCCCGAGGCCTCCGTAGAGTCCGATGTAGCCGTGATTTTGGAAAATGGCGTAGTCGCGGGACTCGATGACACCCGCCTGTTTCGCCGCGTCGGCGAGCTGGGTGTTGTGGGTGCGGAGGTCGGAGCGGATGGCCAGGCGGCGCTTTTCCTCCATCTCCTCATCGCCCAGTTCCTGCCGTCGGGTCTGGATCGCGAAGTAGGTTTGCCCCTGCGCCACGATTTCCTTCGCCGGATCCGCGTTCTGGATGACGAGGTAGCAGGCGTAGCGCGACATCATCTCGGTTTTTACAGGGCGCTGCCCACCTTTGCCGATTTCGATCAATTGGTCGGAGCCGACAAAATGATCTTCCACCCGCTGACCGCTATGGATGCAGGCGGTCTTTGCCTTGGAGATGACCGCCTCAAAGTGACGGTAATTCACGTAGCCGAGAACTTTGGCGAAGTCCCGGCTGGACCAGAATTCGTTGCCCGTCGGGTTGGTGCGGCGGATGGATTCAAACGGCGTGATGATGTGGCTCATGGCGAAGTTGATTATGTTCACAAGAACATCATATTCAAGGGGATTCTTTGGTGTCCATTTTCCAAGCACCCACGCCACCCCACCCGCAATTCGCAAGAATCCGGTGGACGGGGCGGTATGAAAGCCTGACTCTTCCACCCTTTCCCTCCCTTTCCCAGCATGACCTCACTCACCGGAAAAACCTTTCTCGTCACGGGCGCTTCCAGCGGGATCGGGGCGGCTTTGTGCGGGCAACTGCTGGGGCAGGGGGCGAACGTGCTAGGGGTCACGCGGCGGCCGGCGTTGTTGCATCCAGATGTTTCACCAATCGTAGCGGATCTCACCTCGCGCGAGGACGTCTCCGCGATCTTCACCCAGCTCGGAAAAATTGACGGGCTGGTGAACTGCGCGGGCGTCGCCTACCTGGCCCGCATCACCGATGGCAACCCACAGGACTGGGAGGAAATGTGGCGCGTGAACGTGATGGCGCTGACGCTGTGCTGCCAGTTCTCGCTGAAACATTTCCCGAAAACGGGAGGCCGCATCGTGAACGTCTCCTCGATGTCCGGCCACCGCGTGCCGCCTACCGGCGGATTTTATGCGCCGACGAAATTCGCCGTCCGCGCGATCACCGACGCGCTGCGCTCGGAGCTGAAAGCGTCGCGCTCGCCCATCCAGGTCGCCTGCGTTTCGCCGGGCTTCGTCGATACCCCCCTGCTCGACAACTATTTCCGAGGCCGTGAGGAAGCTCTCTCGCAAACCCGCGCGGGGATGAAAATGCTCGAGCCGGAGGACGTGGCGCACTGCATCATGACGATCCTCACCGCGCCGCCGCATGTCGAGATCGGCGATATCCTGCTGCGCTCTTCGGATCAGATGGCTTAGGTTTTCTTCGCCCTCATTCGGTTGAGCGGGGTCTCGACGTATTTCCAGGAAGCCATCGTCAATCCCCAGGTGAGTACGGCGAAAAGCGCGATCCGAACCAGAGTTTGCGGCACGGTATCGGCGTAAGGTCCCCACCAGAGGAAAAACATGAGTTTCCCGAGGATGATGGGCGCGAGGTTGTGGTAGAGGTAGATGCCGTAGGACAGCAGGCCGACTTTTTGGAGGAATTGAGTTTCCAAGAACCGTCCCGCGAAATTGTTCCAGCCTACCGAGGCGGTCGCGATTACCCCACACAGTCCCAGCGAAAGGATGGAACCAAAGAACGGCCCGATCCGGTTCGGTGGCAGGCCGATGCGCGGGCCGAACTCGAGCACGGCATAAGTGCCGCAACCCGTGACCATGAGGATTTTCCAAAGCCGCGATGAAAGGGAAAAACCCCGGTGCACCGCCAGCGCCATAAGCCCGCCGATACCGAAGAAATCGAACCAGCTCCAGCTCAGCTTGTGCGGCCAGATAAAGGGTGGCATGAAAAGGTATTCGTAGTAACGCGAGAGCGGAGCGATGGCCGCGAAAAGGAGCATCGCTACCACGAGGAAACGCCGCGGTACAAGCCATACCAGCGCCGGCCATAAGAGGTAAAACTGCTGCTGGATCGCGATGGACCAGAACTGCGAGGTGCCGTGCGGCCATTCGCCGAGCAGGGCGATGTGAAAATTGGTGAGGTAGAGGAGATACCAATGGATGTGGGGCCCGATCTTCGGCCCGAGGAAAACAAAGGCTACCGCCAGCGCCACATAATACGGCGCCATGATGCGCAGCCCGCGCCGCCACTCGAACTCCTTCCACGCCCGCCAACGCCAGCCCGATCCCAAGGCTTCCTGCTTGTCACGCGTGCGCAGCAGCGAGCCGGTGATGAGATATCCCGTGAGTACCAGGAAAAAGTAGAGACCCACTTCATAAGGCAGCCCGAGGTTCCACGCTTCCGGCACCCAATGATCCCAGCAGATTCCCAGCATTGCGAGCGCGCGCAGCCCATCGAGCTGGATGGCGCGGTTTCTTGCTGGGGTGGTCATGGCTTGGTTTTGGTGGGCGAAAAATCAAGAACAGCTGACGCTCGCCGCCCTTGCCCTAGTCCATGCGTTTCCCCGCTGTCAATCACCGACGCCACATCTCGGCCTATACCATGCTTCCCAGCGTTCTCTCGACCTGTCGTAAAACCACTATCTTGCGATGGTGTCCGCTTGAGGGAGCCAAACAAAAAAATCGTGATGAAAAACGACAAAGCAAAAATTGCAAGCCGCCGCTAGCGAAACAAGGCCGAGTAAGGTCAAGTGGCCCCCTTCACACCTAGGGGTGCGGTCGGCCCGTTGCTATTTGGTGGTTTTTCATTTTTTCGGCGCGGAGCCGTTATGCTGGAGCGCGGCAGGCTTTGCGGATGCCACATGGAAAAGCCGATGTTATGGACGCGGAAACTGCCCCTGCTCAGGGGCTTTTCCCAAGCACGGAAATGATCTGATGCGGAGTTACAATCGTGATCGGCGTATGTCCGCGATCCTTGAGGTAAATCGCCAGCTTGCCCGGATCCAACTTGAGAAGCTGGGGTTCCCAAGTGATGAACAAATCGAACGAATCGGCGATGGCGGCCTCTCCCAGAACCAGAGCCGAATGATATTCCAGTTCCGGAAAGAGACGCTCCAGTCCCGAGGCGATGTTGTCCGCGATCCCGTTACTCACTCCCTCAAGAATCAAATCCCTGATCCTCCATTTCACAAAACGACCGGTAAGCGCGTTGTGTGCCGCCTGTTTGAGGGATGGTTCTTCGAGAACTGCCGCCCCAAGCTCAACGAGCGCAGTGTTCGTGCAAAACACGTCGTAACCCTGATTTTGTAGCAATCGGTTTGCCTCCTGCGTGACAGGATCTCCGTCGCCCAGCGCGAGAAGAACAGACGTATCAACCGCAGCGGGCATCAGCGTTTCACTTTGGCATCCGCTTTTTTGCCAACCGATAAGGCGTAATCAAGATACGCCACGCGCTTTTCATCGGAAACGGTCGAAAGACGTTTACGGAGCTTGGTCGCGTTGGATACGATCTTGGGCGCTGGGGATTGCTTCGTGGCCATGGCGAAGACAACCACAAGTTTCGATAGGATTCAACGTTAAAAAAATCAGGATTTGTTCATTTCAGCAGCAACGAAAAAGCGAGCCAACCCTTTCGGGCGGCTCGCTTGGGAAAAATCGAAGAAGCCGGCTAAAAGCACGGCTCTCCAGAATCAGAGGCCTTTCTTGACGACGTCGTCGAGCAGCTCGATCACTCGGTTCGAGTAGCCCCATTCATTGTCATACCAGCTGACCAACTTGAAGAAGGTGCTGTTGAGTTCGATGGACGAGCCGGCATCGAAGATCGAGGAGTGCGCGTCGTGGATGAAATCGGTGGAGACCACTTCGTCCTCGGTGTAGGCGAGGATGCCCTTGAGGTAGGTCTCGGACGCTTTCTTGAGGGCAGCCTTGATCTCAGCGAGGGAGGTTTCCTTCTCGGTCTTCACGGTCAGGTCGACAGCGGAGACGGTCGGGGTTGGCACGCGGAAGGCCATGCCGGTGAGCTTGCCTTTCACTTCGGGGCAAACGAGGGCGACGGCCTTCGCGGCTCCGGTGGTGGAGGGGATGATGTTGATCGCGGCAGAGCGTCCGCCTTTCCAATCCTTCTTGGAAGGGCCGTCCACGGTTTTCTGGGTGGCGGTGTAGGAGTGGATGGTGGTCATCAGGCCTTCCTTGATGCCGAAACCTTCTTTGAGAAGCACGTGCACGATGGGGGCGAGGCAGTTGGTGGTGCAGCTCGCGTTGGAAATGATGTGGTGCTTGGCGGGATCATAAAGATCGTCGTTGACGCCTTGGACGAAGGTGCCGTCCTCACCGGAGGCAGGAGCGGAGATGATGACCTTTTTCGCGCCGGCGGTGATATGGCCGCGTGCCTTGTCGGCAGCGGTGAAAAGTCCGGTGGACTCGATCACGACCTCAACACCCAGCTCTTTCCATGGCAGGCCGTCGGGAGTGCGGGCGGAAACCACCTTGATCTCGTGGCCGTTTACCACGATGATGTCGTCCTCCTCAAGCTCCGGGGAGGACTTCTTCGAGGAAACCTCGCCGGCGAACTTGCCCTGCGTGGAGTCGTATTTCAGGAGGTAGGCGAGGTTGTCGGCCGGGACGATGTCGCCGACGGCGGCGACGTTGAATGTGGTGCCGAGGTGGCCTTGCTCGACGAGCGCGCGGAAGACGAGGCGTCCGATGCGTCCGAAACCGTTGATGGCGATGGTGGTCATAATTTTCTGTATGGAATGGTCATTCGAGACCGTTTGTTGCTTGTGCCGCAAACGGCTTTTCCGGCGCGGCCGCGGGATTGTGCATGGATGCGCCGACCCGTCAACCCCGCTGTCAGGAGGGTGAAAAGGCCGGCTTTACGGCTGGAAAGCATCGGAACTTGACCTTGCCATCATGCCCACCGCTCCACGAAACTCCGCCCGCAATGCTGGACATCAAGGTCATACGGGAACAGGCGGACGAGGTGAAGGCGCGGCTCAAGGCGCGCGGCGGGGATCATTGGAAACTCATCGACGAGGTGCTGGCCTGCGATGAGGCGCGGCGCGCGGCGGAGACCGCGAAGCAGGAGCTCCAGAACAAGCGCAAGACGATCTCGAAACAGATCGGCATGATGAAGGCGAAGGGCGAGGATAGCTCAGCCATCGAGGCGGAGGTGCGCGGCATCAACGACGAGATTTCCAAGCACGACACCGAAGCCGAAACCGCCTCCAAGCAGCAGACGGAGCTTCTCCTCAACATCCCCAACCTGCCCCACGCGGAATGCCCGGTGGGCGACAGCGAGGAGGCGAATCCCATCGTCCGCGAGTGGGGTGCGAAACCGGAAATTTCCGAGCCGAAGGATCATGTGGAGCTCGCCATGAAACACGGCCTGATCTCGTGGGACGACGCGATCCGCATCGCCGGGTCGGGCTTCGCGGTTTATCGCGGCAAGGGCGCGAAGCTGGAGCGGGCGCTCATCCAATTCCTGTTAGATACACAGACGGAGAACGGCTACGAGGAGGTCAATGTGCCGCACCTCGTCCTGCGTGAGTGCATGGAGGGCACCGGGCAGTTGCCGAAATTCGAGGACGACATGTATGGCACAGAGCCTTCGGAAAACGACGGCCGCAACACCCTTTTCCTGGCCCCCACCGCCGAGGTGCCGGTGACAAACCTTTACCGCGATACCATCGTCGCCGAGTCCGACCTTCCGATCAAACTCGTGGCCTACACGCCGTGCTTCCGTCGCGAGGCGGGCTCAGCGGGCCGCGATAACAAGGGCATCATCCGCATGCACCAGTTTGATAAAGTGGAGCTCGTGCAGGTGGTCGATCCGGAAACGGGCTTCCAGGTGCTGGAGGAGCTGACCGCGCACGCGGAGAGCATTTTGCAAAAGCTCGGGCTACATTACCGGGTCATCGAGCTTTGCACCGGCGATGTCGGGCAGTCCTCGGCGAAGACCTACGACATCGAGGTCTGGGCGCCCGGCCACGGGAAATACCTGGAGGTGTCGAGCTGCTCGTGCTTCGGCGATTACCAGGCGCGGCGGATGAAGTTGCGCTTCAAGGACAAGGATGGTAAAAACCGTTTCCCGCATACTCTCAATGGCTCCGGCACCGCCCTGCCCCGGCTCTACGTGGCGCTGTTGGAACAATATCAACAACCCGATGGCTCCATCAAAATCCCCGCCGCGCTCGTTGCCTATTTCGGAGCGGAAAGCATTTCCTAACCCATTTATGAAATCCCTTCTCATCGCAGCCGCCACCATCGCCACCGCGTTCGCGGAACCCGTGCCGATGACCTTCACGGCGACCGACCGCACGGAAGTGCTTTACCGTTTCGCAGCTCCCGAAAAGACGGAGGCGGGGAAATCCTATCCGCTCGTCCTCTTTCTCCACGGCTCGGGCGAGCGCGGCACCGACAACAAGGCGCAGCTCAAGAACAGCGTCGCCGACATCCTCGAGGGCGCGGCGGAGCTGGGCGAAAGCGTTTACCTCATCGTCCCGCAATGCCCTCCGGGACACTGGTGGTCGGAGCCGACACCGGGCTTACTGGAACTCAAGAATGCCGGAGAAAAAAATCCGCTGATGGACGCCGTGCTCGCGCTCGTGGAGGATACGGCGCGGAAACACCCCATCGACCGCAAGCGCATCTACGTTACCGGACTTTCCATGGGCGGCTTCGGCACCTGGGACATGCTCGCCCGCAGCCCGCAGACATGGGCCGCCGCGATGCCTATCTGCGGCGGGGGCGCTCCGCAGACCGTGGGAAAATTCAAGGACGTCGCGATCCGCATCTTTCACGGCGAACTAGATGAGGTCGTGCCGACAAAAAGCAGCGAACTGATGGCGGAGGCCTTGAGGAAAGCAGGAAGCAAGGCGGAGCTGACCATGTATCCCGGAGTCGACCACGACTCATGGACGCCGACCTATCAGGATCGCGAGGTCATCAAGTGGCTGTTCGCACAGAGGAAACCCGACTAATGCGTTTCCTAAAATCAGAGGCCGGGGCAATTATCCTCTGGCTCGCCGCCTCGCTCCTCGCGGCCGCCCTGCTCACGCCGCATCTCTATGGCTGGGGCAAGGCTTTGTTCGCGAGCACGGAGCTCATCGACTACCCTGCTGCCGTTGAGTCCATCGCCTCATCCGCAGGTCGAGCCAAGCCCGACCGCTACTTTTCCCGTTCACTTCTGATCTCCGCGCTGGCGCTGCTGCCATTGCTCATCCGTCGCGTGAAATGTCTGCCGCGCGATCCGTTGGCCGATGTTTACGCCCTTCGGCGGTTGCCGTGGAGCAAACGCCTCACACTCCTCGCCAGCGGATTGCTGATAGGAATGGCCTCGCTCGGCGCGCTAGCTCTTGTTCTCGAAGCGACCGGCGCGGCGGTCCCGAGGGAGACGGGATTTTCCATCGTGAAATTTTTCTCCAAAGCTTTCGTGCCGGCACTTGGGGTAGGTCTCATCGAGGAGCTGTTATTTCGCGGGCTATTGCTCGGGCTGTGGTTGCGGACGTATTCGGTTCGCACGGCGTGGATCGGCAGTTCATTGATGTTTTCTATCGCCCATTTCCTCAGCCCACCGGACGGGATGGTCATCGCGGATCCCCGCGCCTGGTATGCGGGATTTGAAATTCTGGGCAGCACGCTCGGCCATTTCGCCAACCCGCTGTTTTTCGTGACCGATTTCACTATGCTAACCATGATCGGTTTGTTGCTCGGTTGGTGCCGCATCCGCACCTTTTCCCTCTGGCTCCCCATCGGCCTGCATGCGGGACTGGTTCTCACCCTAAAGACCATTTCCATGGTTCGCGACATGAGCATCGAGTCCCCGCTTCCCCTATGGGTAATCGGCAACGACCTGAAATCTGGTCTCCTGCCCCTCGCCACCATCGGTCTTTGTTTCGCCTGCTGCCTCGTCGTTGTTCGGATTTTTCCCGCGAAATCTGAAACATCCGATCCCGGGAAGGTGTAAGCTGCTCTTAAAATTCCTCACCGGATGAAAAACACACGGCGCGGATGTCTGGACGGTGGCGGAGGAGATGATGACATCCCTCACCCACTCACCCCCGCATCACGGTGAGCACCGCGATCCGCCCCGCGCCCGCTTTCCGGAGCACCTTCGCGCACTCGTCCACGGTGGAGCCGGTGGTGAAAACATCATCCACAAGGAGATAGCCGGGCGGCGGTGTCTCGGGAAAAGACTCACGCAAGGTGAAAGCGCCCCGCAGGTTTTCCATCCGCTGCTTCCTGCTCAGGCGGGTCTGCGTTTCGGTGCGCCGCTCACGTTTCAGCAGGCGCGACACAGGCAGGCCGGTCTCAATGGCAATGGATCGCGCGATCTCCTCAGCTTGATTGAATTGCCGCTCCATCTGCCGCGAGCGATGCAGCGGCACCGGCACCAGCGGCCACTTCTCCTCTAGTGCCACGGCCAGCCGACGGTCGGCGAACGCCCGGCAAGCCAGCCTGCCCAGCTCTGCGCCAAGATGGATTTCCCTGCCGTATTTCAGGCGGTGTATGAGTTCAAGGGTGGCGTTGCAACGATCCATCGCCGCCCTCGCGAACTCGAAGTGGAACGAGATTGCGTTGCAGTTCGGGCAATCAAAGGGGCCGTCGATGAGGCCTTGGAAATGCTCGCCGCAGACATCACAGAACGGCGGGGCGATGCGCGGCAGACCCTCCGCACAGGGTTCGCAGAGCGCCTTGCCATCGGAAAGCCCCAGCCCGCAGATCTCGCAGACCGGCGGGTAGAGCCAATCAAGGCCATCAATCGCAGGCATTTTCCCGATTCGCATAAGCAGGGCAGGCTCAATCCTTCGAAGATTTCGGGTCGAGGGCATCGCGGAGGCCGTCGCCGAGGAAGTTCAGCGCGAAGAGGGTGGCTGCGAAAAACAGAGAAGGGAAAAGCAGCAGGTAGGGCGTGACCTCCATGCGATCCGCGCCTTCCTTGATGAGGATGCCCCATGAGGAGTTCGGTGGTTTCACGCCGAGACCGAGGAAGGACAGCACGCTCTCCAGCAGCATGATCCCGGGCACGGCGAGCGTGGTGTAAATGATGATGGGTCCGATCACGTTCGGCAGGATGTGGCGGAAGAGGATGCGGAAACGGCTCAGTCCCAGCGAGACCGCGGCCTCCACGAAATCCAGGTTATTCACGCTCAACACCTGAGCGCGGACGATGCGGGCGATGGTAAGCCAGCCGATCGCACCAATCGCGATGAACAGCGGGATCAACGTGGTGATGGGGGCGACGCGGTCGCGTTCCCACCCGGTCGTTTCGATGATCCAGGAGGTAAAATCAGAGGAAGGCTCATCCACCACCAGCGCGAAAAGGATCACCAGTACAAGGAAGGGCAAGGCGAAGAGGATGTCCACAAAACGCATCATCACCGCATCGGTCTTGCCGCCGACATAGCCGGAGACCGCGCCATAGACCACGCCGATGATCACCGCCACTCCGGTGGCCACAAAGCCCACGAGAAGCGAGACCTGACCGCCGTAGAGCACCCGCGCGAAGAGATCGCGCCCGAGTTGATCCGTGCCAAACCAATACGCCGCGCTGGGAGATGCTGCGGGGTTGGCGAGATTGATCGCCGTCGGGTTTTTCACGAAAGGCAGGAACGGCATAATGAAGCACGCGATCACCACTACCACGAGGACGCCGAGACTCAGGAGCGCCGGCTTGTTCCGCGCCAGCCGATGCCATGCGTCTTTCCACAGTGAGCTGCCTTGGGATGGTTTCGCTGCATTCGTCACGCCAGGAAATTAGCTGACTGCGCCGCGATTGAGGAGATTTTTTTCACAGCCATTCCACAGGAAGACTTAGCTTCACGCGGCTGTTTGCCGTCACGCGTTCGGCCTTGTGGGAGCGGATCGATCTATTGGCCCTGCTGAAATCCTATGGGGCAGCATCCGGGCGATTCAAAGTGATCGGAGCGCTCGATCAGGCGTGGCTGTCGGGTTTTAGACCTACGAGAACATGATTTCATGGAACAGCATCGTCGCGTTGTTCCAATAAAGAATCAACTACCCGTAAAAATCTCGCAATCGGCATTCCGCTAAAACCTCCTCCCAGCCTCGTAGATTCACGGCTCAGGGATCGTCATGCCCAGCCTGTGGGACGGCCGTGCAATTCATTCTTTTTTTTGGCCGCATGGATCCCGGCATTTCGACATCATAGAAAATCAACGGATCAGGTGTTGTCGAATAACCGGCAAAGGAAGATAGTCACCGCGTGTTGCCGGAAATTTCCACGAACATCCCCGGGCCGATGTCCTTGGCACTCGCGAGGCGCTTGGCGGATGTCGAGTGCCGGAATACTACGTTCCTAGTAGATGACTGGCCGGTTTTTTGGGAGCGGGCGGAGGGCGTGAACGTGTGGGACGCGGACGGCAACCGCTTCCTCGATATGACCAGCGGCTTCGGGGTGGCGGGTATCGGCTACGGGTTCACCGGCGAGGCGTTGCGGAAACAGAGCGTTTCCCTGATGCACGCGATGGGAGATGTCCATCCGGCGCGGGTGAAGGTGGAGCTTTGCGAGGCGCTTTCGGAGATCACCTTCGGAAAATGGCAGGGCAAGAAGGGGAAATGCCTGTTCGGGAATTCCGGCTTCGAGGCGGTGGAGGCGGCGCTGAAAACGGCGGTGCTGGCCACAGGGCGCAACGGGATTCTTTCGTTCGAGGGCGGCTACCACGGCCTCGGCTACGGGGCGCTGCTCGGGCAAGGGATCGGCTGGTTCAGTGAACCCTTTGAAGGGCAGCTCGCGAAGGTGACGCGGCGGCTGGCGTTTCCGCGGACGGAGGCGGAGCTGGAAATGTTCAGGGAGGAGCTTTGGAAAATCGATGGCGCTGAGATCGGCGCGGTTCTGGTCGAGCCGATCCAAGGGCGCGGCGGGATCGTGGTGCCGCCGATAGGTTTTCTAACAGAGCTGCGGAAATGGTGCGATACAGTCGGCGCGGCGCTCATTTTCGATGAGATCTACACCGGCTTCTGGCGGACGGGGAACATGTTCGCTTGCGAGCGGGAGGGCGTTTTCCCGGATCTCATTTGCCTCGGCAAGGCGCTGGCGGGCGGCTTCCCCATCTCCGTCTGCATCGGCAAGGCGGAGATCATGGACGCGTGGCCCGCGAGCCACGGCGAGGCGCTGCACACCAGCACGTTCCTCGGAAACCCGATGGGCTGCGCGATGGCCATCGAGGCGATACGCCGTTACCGCGAGCCGGAGACGCAAGCCATGGTAGCCGCCGCGGCGGAGCATCTCGCCGCCGCGCTCCAGACACTTTCCGACCTGCCCTCTGTGAAAAACATCCGCGGCGAAGGGCTGATGATGGGCGTGGAAACCGATAGCGGCGAACGCGCGCTTCAGGCCGTCAAAGGCTTGCTGCAGGACGGCATCCTCGCTCTCCCCGACGGCCCGCACGGCGATGTCGTGGCGCTCACTCCGCCGTTCTGCGTTTCCAGGGAGGAAATCGATTTCGCCGTCAGGAAACTGCGCGGGCGATTGGGGGGAGCACACACGCCCTCGCGTGTTGTTTCCGGCGCCCCCGCCGGAAACTTGGCTTGAGATAGGGCGGGCGTTGATTCGGCTATTCGGCGCGAATAATCTTTCCGGCCGACGGAGAGCGAGGGCGCACTCCGCAACACGCGGGGGCGCGTGTGCTCCCCGAAGACCCATCATCGCCCCTTGCCCTCGCCGCGCGCATCGGCTAAGGAATGCGCACACCTTTCCGCCAACGCCCTTGCTCCACCTCAATCCCACCCCCCTTACCTTATGGCTTGGCATCGCTGCTTTGCTTGGGGTCGCTTGGCTTTGCCTCGTTTCCTGGAAGCGCAGTCCGCACCCGCGCCGCACCGCCGCCTTGGAAATCCTGAGGTTTTTCATCGCCGCCATCGTCGTCATGCTGCTCTGGCAGCCGGAGTGGCGCACGATCATCAACCCCACCACGAAACCGCAGATCGCTATCCTTTGGGACGATTCGGGTTCCATGAAAACCCTCGATGCCCGCCTGCCCGCCGCGCTGGCCGGTGAGGGGAAAGCAGAATCCATCGTCGCCCGTGCGGAGTGGGTCGAGAAAGCCCTGGCCTCCGATCTCTGGACTCCGTTGCGCTCCGGCGGCGCGAACGATCTGATCACCAGGCCCTTCGCCACCCCCGGCGAGAGCGGCCTCAACGGCACCGATCTCAGCGAGCCGCTCGAAAGCCTTCTCGGTGAGGAAAACAACCTACGCGCCGTCGTCCTGCTCAGCGACGGCGATTACAACCTCGGCCAGCCGCCCGTCGGTGCGGCACAGAAATACCGCCTGCGCGGCGTGCCGATTTTCACCATCCCCGTCGGCAGCGAGACGCGCCTACCAGATCTCGATCTACTCACCGTCACCGCGCCGACCTACGGCATCGTCGGCGAGAACGTGCAGATCCCTTTCACCATCCGCTCCTCGCTCGACCGGCAGGTGCGCACCATCGTCCGCCTCCGCGACGAGTCCGGCCGCGAGCGCACGAAAAACATCGTCCTCGCGCCGAATGCCGAGACCTACGATTCCATCCTCTGGCGCTTGGAAAAAGAAGGCTCCTCCACCCTCACCCTCTCCGTCCCGGTCGAGGACGGTGAGCTGGTCTCCGCGAACAACTCCCGCGCCTTCACCATCTCCGGCCGCCCCGAGCGCATCCGCGTGCTCATCGTCGAGACCTTGCCGCGCTGGGAGTTCCGCTTCCTGCGCAACGCCCTCCAGCGCGATCCCGGCGTCGAGCTTTCCTGCCTCCTGCTTCGCCCCGAGCTCGGCCCCGGCAGCGGCACGGATTACATCGAGAAATTTCCCGAAACCCTAGAGGAGCTCTCGAAATTCGATGTCGTCGTGCTCGGCGATGTCGGCGTAGGAAAAAACCAACTCACCAAGGAACAGTGTGCGCTGATCCGCGGCCTCGTGGAAAACCAGGCGTCCGGTGTGGTGTTCCTGCCCGGCCGCCAGGGCAACCAGTTCACGCTCCTCGACACCGAGCTTTCCGATCTCATCCCGGTCATCCTCGATGACAAGAACAAGCAGGGCTTACCGGAAACCCTCGCCACCCCGCTCAACCTCACCACCGAAGGCCGCGCCTCGCTGCTCACGATGCTGGGCGATTCCGAGGAGGAAAATCCCGAGATCTGGCGGCGCTTGCCGGGCTTTTTCTGGCACGCTCCGGTCGTCCGCGCGAAGGGCGGCACGGAAGTCCTTGCCACCCACGCAAACCGCCGCGGCCCCTACGGCCCCGTGCCGCTGATGGTCACCAAGGCGGCGGGCAGCGGGAAAGTCCTCTTCATGGGCATCGACTCCGCATGGCGCTGGCGGCGCGGCGTGGAAGACCTGTATCACTACCGCTTCTGGGGCCAGGTCGCGCGCTGGATGTCGTACCAGCGCAACATGGCCGCCGGCAAGCGCGTGCGCCTTTTCTACACCCCGGAGCGCCCCGAACCCGGCGCATCCGTCACCCTCAACGCCAACGCCTTCGACGTGAACGGCGCGCCGCTCAAGGAAGGCGCGGTCTCCGTGGACATCACCTCGCCGGACGGCAAAACGCAGCGCATCGAGCTCCAGAAAAACGAATCCGAGTGGGGTTCCTACGCCGGGCGTTTCAAGGTCGATCTGCCGGGGGCATGGAAACTCCGAGCCACGGTTTTCGGAGCCTCGGAGCTGCCTACGGAAACCACCATCCTCGCCCAGGGCGTGGACATTGAGAAAACCGGCCAGCCCGCACGCCCGGATGTCCTGGAGGAAATCGCCAAGGTCTCCCGCGCCCGCAGCATCCTCCCCGAGCAACTCGCGGAACTCATCGGCGAGATCAACGCCCTCCCCGAGCCACGCCCCCTTGAAAACCGCATCCCCCTCTGGTCCCACTGGGCCACCCTCGTGCTGCTCGTCATCCTGTTAGGAGCCTTCTGGGTCGGCCGGAAACTCAACGGCGCGTTCTGAAGAACCCAACCTTTGAATCAACTCATTGTGCGTCTCCAGCCCGTGAGGCGTTGAGCTTCGGTGCGTGGGGAAATGTCTGAACGGGCGTCGCTCCGCGACGCGGGATGTTGGGTTCCGCAAAGTTCGCGGCTTTCAACCCACGGACTCTCATTGTCATTACTGAAAACGGTCTAAGCCACCTTGAAGATTAATTTTTTTCACTAACGCTCCATCGCCTATAGCCACCGCGAATCAAATTGACCCATCCGGGGAATCCATTTGGACTGGCCGTGATGATGTTCCTGCAGTCACATGGAGGACGCCATCACCTCCACGCGCACCGTCGAGGCGGCGGATGAAAGTTTCCGCACTGGAAAAACCGTAGAACTCTGACCACCCCGATGAAACGTAACGCCGTCATTTTGCTCCTAGCTCTCAGCGCCCTCGCCCCCGCGCTGGAAATTGAAAAATTCCGCCCGCTTTTCAATGGCAAGGATCTCACCGGCTGGACGGGTGAGGGATACATCGTCGAGGATGGCTGCATTGTCTGCACGCCGAACGGCAAAAACCTCGTCACCGATGCCACATTCGCCGCCTACGTCCTGGACTTTGATTTCAAACTAGAGCCCGGCTCCAACAACGGCCTTGGCATCCATTATCCCGGCCATGGCGATGGCGCCTACACCGGGATGGAACTCCAGATTCTCGATAACGCTGCGGACAAGTGGAAAGACCTCAAGGACTTCCAGTATCACGGCTCGCTATACAACCTACTTCCCGCCAAAAAGGAGGGCCTCAAGCCCGCTGGGGAATGGAACAAGCAACGCGTCATCGTGTTCGACTCGATGGTAAAGGTAGCGCTCAATGGCAAGGCGATCCTTGATGCGAACCTCGCTGAGCTTTCCGATAAGCACCCGGATCATGAGGGTCTGAAGCGCCGTTCTGGCCAGATCGCCTTCCTAGGCCATGGTGACAAGATTTCCTTCCGCAACATTAACATCTACGAAATCCCCCCCCTCGCCAACGAAAAGGGTGCCAAGGCGGCCGGCTACACGCAGATCTTTAACGGGGATAATCTCACCGGTTGGAAATACAAATCCACGGGGGAACATAATTGGTATGCCTCCAACGGCATCCTCAAGCACACGGGAAAAAAAGGTGAAACCAACGACCTCTGGACCGAGGAGAACTACGGGGATTTCACCATGTTGTTCGACTGGCGCTGGGCGGAGGTAGGCGAGAAAAAGGCGCAACCGGTCGTTCTGCCCGACGGCACGGAGAAACTCGGTCCCGATGGGAAAAAGGAGCTCGTCGAGATCGAAGAGCTCGACAGCGGCATTTTTCTGCGCGGCGATAGCAAGTGCCAGATCAACCTCTGGAACTGGAACTGCGGTTCCGGTGAAATCTACGGATACCGCACCGATCCGAAACAAAGCCCTGAGACGAAGGCGGCATGCACCCCGAAGCACAAGGCGGATTTCCCTGCCGGGCAATGGAACCGCACCATGATCACCGTCAAAGGCCAACAGGTCAGCGTTACCATGAACGGCCACAGCCTGATCGAAAACGCCATCCTAGACGGCATGCCCCCCGAAGGCCCGATCGGCCTCCAGCACCACGGTCAGGCCATCGACTTCGCCAACATCTGGGTGAAACGCGATTAGCCTGCAGAGCGGCGGAGAACATGTTTACCGAACGGGCGGAAAAACAAGATGCATCATAGACACCGCGCTGGACTTGGGGGAAGCGTGCGGTCATTTTCCCCACCATGACGGATGAGGACTGGATGGCCTTGGCGCTGGTGGAGGCGCGGAAAGGCGTGGGCCGGACGGCGCCGAACCCGCCGGTGGGGGCGGTGGTGGTGAAGGATGGGAATTTTCTCGGCGCGGGCTGGCACCGGCGGGCGGGGCTGCCACATGCCGAGGTGGAAGCGATGGTGGCGGCGGAGTTGGCGCACGGGAAAGGCTGCCTCGCGGGGGCTACGGTTTATGTGACGCTGGAGCCTTGCTCGACGGCGGGCAAGACCCCGGCATGCACGGGCGGGCTGTGGCAGGCGGGCGTTTCAAGGGTGGTCTATGGCTGCGCGGATCCGAACCCGTCGCATGCGGGGGCGGCGGATGACATTTTGAAAAAGGCAGGGATCACGGTGCGGGCGCGGGTTTTGGAAAAGGAGTGCGGGGAGATCCTCCGCCCCTTCGCGAAGGTGCAGCGGACAGGTTTGCCGTGGGTGATCTGGAAATGCGCGATGTCGCTGGACGGGCGGATCACAAGGCCGGAGGGCGAGGGGCAGTGGTTGAGCGGCGCGGAATCACGGGCAGATGTGCAGCGGCTGCGGGCGGAGGTGGATGCGATCCTGACCAGCGGCGAGACAGTGCGCCGCGACAAACCGTCCCTGACAATCCGCGTGCCGGAGTTGCTCGAGGGGCGCGACCAGCCTTGGCGCGTCGTGCTGACGGACAGGCCGGAATCCATGCCGGACGAGGCGCCGCTTTTCACCGATGAGTGGAAAAACAGGACGCTGATCCGCTGCGGCGGGCTGGAGGCAACGCTGCGCGAGCTGGCGAGGGAGCGCGGCGTGCTTTCCGTCATGCTGGAGGCGGGCGGGAAACTCTCCGCCGCGATGTTTGCCGCCGGGCTGGTGGACGAGGCGGTCATTTACCATGCGCCCATCCTATGCGGCGGCGGCACGCTCCCGGCGCTGGCAGGTGGTTTCCCGGAATCCATGGAGCTGCGGGAGGTGACATGGGAACGCTTCGGCGCGGATCGGAGAGTGCGGGGGCTGATCGGAGGGAAGGGCGATGTCTGAGCCGTTTTTCGAAACCACCAATGCCAAGGTTTGGCGCGGGAATGTGGTGGCGCGGCGCGGGCTGGATCTCACGCTGCGGATGGGCGAGAGCGTGGCGATCCTCGGCGCGAACGGCGCGGGGAAAAGCAGCCTGTTGAAACTGATGACCGGCGAGCTGCGGGCGGAGGCGAACCCGGGAACCTCATGCCGGCTTTTCGGCGAGGAACTGTGGTGCCTTGAGGAGCTGCGGCACCGGATCGGGATCGTGATGCCGGAGGAGGTGGAACGCTTCGATCCGGCGGAGAGCGCAGCGGATGTGGTGATCTCCGCGTTCCGGGGTGCGTATGGGCGGACGCGGGACATGTGTTTTAGCGCCGCCGAGAAAGCGATGGCCGCGAAGGCGATGGCGGACATGGGGATCGTGGAGCTGGCAGGGCGGAAGTTCGGCCACCTTTCCTCGGGGGAGAAGCGGCGTTTCCTGATCGCCCGCGCGCTCGTTCACCGCCCGGAGGCGCTGGTGCTCGACGAGCCATCGACCGCCCTCGATTTCGCGGCGCGGTTGAAACTTCTGGAAACGCTGCGCGGGATCGCAAGCGGAGGCACGACGCTGACGCTCGTGACCCACGACCCCGGCGAGATCCTGCCGGAAATCACCCGCGTGATCCTGCTCAAGGACGGCCGCGTGGTCAGCGACGGGCCGAAGCGAGAGGCGCTCAACGACCATTCTCTGAGCGGGCTTTACGGGATGCGGCTCAAGCTTTCGTGGTCGCGGGGTTGGCCGGTGGTCAGGCCGGTTTCGTGGGCTTTTTCGGAACCGGATCGTATCCGTGGGTGCCCCATGGGTGGCAGCGGAGTAGGCGGCGGCAGGTGAGCCAGGTGCCTTTCAGCGCGCCGTGGATCTTGATCGCCTCGATGCCGTAGTGGCTGCATGTCGGATCGTGGCGGCAGACGCCGTGGCCGCCGCTCACCATGCGCAGCCATGGGGAAATGGCGAGTTGGTAGAAACGGATCAGCTTGGTGAGGAGCCAGGACACGCCGCAGTCTGAGATTTCAAACTTTAAAATTCAACCTTCAACCTCTAATCCGCAGATGAGATTGAAGATGGGCTAGTGTAAAGATTCGTCTCCGGCGGATTGAACCCGGAAGCACAACGATGGCGGATGGGTCTGACCATACTTCGCGCGGTGTCTTCCAGCCAACGCATTTTCTCGGGTGGTCATTGAGTTTGTCCTGGAACTCGCGCACCCGCTCGTCGCTGATCTTTCGTAAGCGTCCCAAAATCCACCCCGGAATGCCCCCTTTCCCATCCTGAAACCCCCGTGCTTGCTGCATCCTGTTCTATTTTCCTGTTCTATTTTCCTGGGAACTTACGATTGTTCAGGTTCCGTCATAAGCGTCGTAGGTAATACAGCTACGACGCTTACGAATAGAGGCGCTTGGTAGGACGCTTACAACTTATCATTTGATCATAGGAAACGTCGTGGTCTTGCCATGACCTCAGACAACTCGAATCTATCGAATCATCAAGCATACTTTGTGCAACTGCGGGGACTGACCCCAGAAACTGACCCCAGAAACGTCCCAAGCATCCGGGCAGTCTTACCCTTCCAATCCGTCAGTCCTGCGAGGACATCGCGCATCCGGACTGTGTCCAGAATGGCGTCGTTTGGAAGTTCGAGATGCATGATTTCGACGGGAACATTGCAATTATTACAACTTTCTTGTGAAAAACAACCATTTTCTCCCAGCAAGCTGATAACCCACCTATCACGCCGACTTCGCCCTCATACGCCTGATTTTTAAACTAATAAATTTTCCCAATTGGTCTGCAATAGACTTGGACAGGCGCATCATTGAGCCCGAATTCCGAAGTTGTAGGGGGCTTCATTGGAATTTTGACCACAATGGAAGCGCAGCGAACATGGAGGAACTAACCGCCTCCAAATCCTTCCTCAAATGGCACGGATTTTCACGGATTTAAGAATACACCAAACAGGTTTGAAAACGGCTCCATAACTCTTTCTTCATCCGTGCCTTTCCGTCTTATTAGTCATTATTAGGGTCAGTCCTTTCGGATTGATATCTTCAAGCTGGCAGATCAAAAAAAACAATCTGAAAGGACTGACCCCAATAGTTATCTCTATAATTTGTTTCGCCATCATGGCACTGGCTATTTTTGTTACATATATTCCGATTATTTTTAGGATATTTGGCAATTTCATTAAATTCATAAGCAGTAAGAAATGCGAAAATGCATCTAAAAATAATGAAAATGCGCCTTTTCTTTTGTCAGTTTGGGTTGCATTGCTTATTCTCTTTTCTCTCATCAGTCCTACCCTTCATTTTATCGGGGATGTCCTTTCATTGGACGACGAAGAGAGCGATATGGTCGGGAGTTATGAGCCTAAGGCGTCGGAAAATCCCGATTTTTCCAGGGAAAACATTGTGTCGGTGGAGCGCGTCGAGACCGGTGGCCAGGTGCAACCTGGGATTGCCGGCAACAAAACAGGATTTCTTCTAACGCCGAAAAAAGTCGAGTATAAGACTACCTATCAAGGGGAGGATGGGATTCTAAGGATCCGGACTTCGAGAGATGATCCGACAAAATAATATCGTCGTCTTGCCGTTGCCTCCTTCGGCTCCATGCCGATGGGGGATTGTCAATGTAGTTGCTTGATGCTATTGTCAGTCCAACAATAAACTTGAAATGTAAAAAACTATCTTATAAACAACATACACTACCACCAATAATATAGCTATAATTACTATTGGATTAAATAAAATTTTAAGTATTTTTTCTTCTCTTTGATCCTTTTCTAACTCCGTTTTCAAGCAAGGCCGGCACATATTGCGCACCAAGTCTTTTTGCTTCATCTTAATTCCGCACATCTGACAGCCAACAACCTCATTTTCTTTGGCACAACGCTCTTGGCTTTCAGCATCAACAGCTTCCTCCATTAAAAGTTTTTCGCGCTCAATCCATTCTCTTGCCTCCTTTGCCTCTTCTGGTTTGTAAGGACAATTTTCTACCCATATAATATCTGAGACGCAATTCTGGCACTTGGGATATCGCCCCGGAAGAAGGCCGCCACACCATGGGCAAGTCCTATTTCGAGGGATGTTTCTTGCTGGCGAATTCCCTAGTCTCTGAGACTCCAGCAACTTGCCGTTTTTTTCAAGCTCTCGTAAATTTCGCTCTTGCAGGGCAAGCTGTCGTTGACGCTGAGAAACCGCAAGTAGCTCAGCCTGATCTTGGAAATCATTCGGGTCAAAATTCATGCTGGGTGCTGCTAGGTGTTTTCTTTCTGCGGGTTGCTCCTGAAAGAAGCATCGGGATGGGAAATGGGTGTTGCGAGGGAAAGGGGTAGGCGGGGTAGATCTGAAAGCTGAAACCTGAAAGGAAGATTGCTCCGCGTAACGCCGGAGATCGGGAGACTTCACAACAATATTCGTTTTCGGAAGCCTAGCTCTGCGGGTCGTTTTGCCAAGATTTGATTTAGTAGCTCATTTTCTATTTCGTGAGGGGACTCACCAAAATTTGGTGAGCCTTGCAGCACGGATTTTCCTGTCCTTCGTTGCGAGCGGTAAGCCGAGGGCGCGTGCCGTCGCGACGATCAGACGATCCGCCGGATCGCGATGGAAGGTATCCGAAAGGTGGTCATTTAGGTGATTCAATTTCGGATTCGGAAACGATGGGTTCGAAGGGATCGCCGATGAATGTCCTACCGTCACGGAGCGCGAGCCAGGGTTTCGCGGCGTTCTGAGGAATCTCCCGTGCCAATGCCGTCGGCCTCGCAGCAGGGCTGCATGGGCCAGAGCTACAGCAGGCTGTAGCAGTCCAGGGTGCTGCGCAGATGTCTTCGACGATAAAAATTTCGCGGAATCCCTTAGACACGACAAGTTCCTCGCCGGTGCGCTGGACTTCATCGAGGAGCTTCAGGCACTTCGCCTTGAACTCGGTGGCGGTGATCGTTCTCATGATTTGACCAGTTTGAATGACCAGTCAGTCGATGATGAACGGAAAGGCGGGTTGTTATTTTCCGTTATTAGGGTCAGTCCTTTCGGATTGATATATTCAAGCTGGCAGATCAAAAAAACAATCTGAAAGGACTGACCCCAATAGCACGCAATGTTGCCGAGGAAGTAGGAGAGGGAGCCTTCCTTGGTGGCGTGGTAGGTGTGCGGAAATGAGGCTGAAAATTCGGATTGCGACTTCCATATCTCGCATATATGTTCAGTAATCCTGAACATGCGTGCACTTACCACCCCGCCCGACCATGACCATCTCTTCGCGATTGCGGAGAGTCAGGACGGGTATTTCACGATGGCGCAGGCGCTGGAGTCGGGGTTTGCCCGCAGCACCCACAGTTACCATGTGAAAGAGGGCAACTGGCTCCGGGAGCACCGGGGGATCTACCGGCTGCGCCAGTATCCCCAAGCGGAGAACGGCCAACTGGTGCTTTGGTCGCTATGGTCGAGGGATCGTCAGGGTGAACCGCAGGGCGTGTATTCGCATACCACGGCGCTTTCGCTCCGCGATCTGTCCGATGCCAATCCCTCCAAACTACACATGACGGTGCCACCCGGCTTCCGCCGAAACAGCGAGGCTCCGGCGGTGCTGGTGCTGCACAAGTCCAAGCTGGCACCCCACGAGGTGATCTGGGAACGCGGCTACGCGATCACCACGGCGATGCGCGCGATCCTCGACTCGGCCGCATCAGGTGACGCCGACATGGACATGCTGCAAGAAGCCGTCGGGCAAGGTCTGCGGCGTGGGCTGATTACCCGGACGGAAGTCAAACAGGCGAAATCACGCGTGGATCTCGCCCCGGTGCTTAAACGAATCCTGGATGAATTTTGAAGCATGAAATCCTACTCGACCGCATTCGCATTTCGTCGCGCGCTGGAAGACCGGCTCAATGCCGCATCCAAGGCAGAGGGCGTGGATCTCCAGCGCATGCGGCGGCAAGTGGCGTTTGATCGACTGCTGGTGCGTCTGTTCGCGGAGGGCAATCCTCCCTGGCGGCTTAAAGGTGGCTATGCGCTGGAACTGAAGCTGTCCGTCGCCCGCACCACCCGCGATCTGGATCTGGGTCTCAGTGCAGGCATGCCGCCGGGTGAGCAGCTTCTGGAATCTCTCCAAACCGCTGCGGCGAAAGGTGCGGGCGACTTCTTTGTCTATGTGATCGGCGAGCCCATGATGGATCTGGACGGAGCGCCCTATGGCGGTTCACGCCATCCGGTGGAGTGCAGCCTGGATGGCAGGTTGTTCGCGCGGTTTCACCTGGATGTGGGGATGGGCGACATCCAGCGCGAGCCTTATGAGTGGACCGAACCACGGGACTGGCTGGGGTTTGCCGGAATCGCCACAGGCCGGTTTCCATCGATTTCGCGTGAGGAGCATTTTGCGCAGAAAATCCATGCCTACACGTTGCCACGCGGCGAGCGGCCAAACACGCGGGTGAAGGATTTGGTCGATCTGGTTCTGCTGATCGATACGTCCGCCATGGATCCGGAGCGGCTCAAGCGGGACATCGTGGACACGTTTCAGCGAAGGCAAACCCATCCGGTGCCCAGTGTGCTGGAGCCGCCGCCCGGGTTATGGGTGCCTGTCTTCACAAAACTTGCGGCAGAGTGCGGTATCGATGGCGACATCAATGCGCAGTTCGACAAGGTGGCTCGCTTTTGCAGTGGGATCCTTTGAACTTGGAATCCGCCGCCACGTTTCATAGGCTTCGCTCTTTGATCTCTGCTAGCAGATCGTCGATGAACTGCTGGACGGTTTTCGTGATGGGCTGCTCTTCGCCGCGGATGCGGACGGAGACGGTGCCGTCTTCTACTTCTTTCGCTCCGAGGATCGCCATGTTCGGGACGCGTTCCATGCGGGCGTTGCGGATTTTCGCGCCGACCTTGTCGGAAGTGCGATCCACGGAGACGCGGACACCGAGATCCGCGAGCTTGGCGGCGAGTTCCTCGGCAGCTTCCAGGGATTTCTCGGAAATGGGGAGGACGCGGACTTGTTCCGGGGCGAGCCAGGTCGGGAATTTCCCTTCGAAATGCTCGATGAGCAGGCCGGTGAACCTTTCCAAAGATCCGAAGGGCGCGCGGTGGATCATGACGGGGATGTGGGGTTTGTTGTCCTCGCCGACGTAGGAAAGCTTGAAGCGGACGGGCAGGTTGTAATCCACCTGCACGGTGCCGAGCTGCCAGTCGCGGCCGATCACGTCTTTCACCACGAAGTCGATCTTCGGCCCGTAGAACGCGGCCTCGCCGAGCTCTTCGGTGTAATCGACGCCGAGATGGATCACGGCCTCGCGGAGGGCGGCCTCGGCCTTGTCCCAGTTTTCCGGCGAGCCGACGTATTTATCGCTCTCCGGATCGCGGAGGGACAGGCGGACGCGGTAATCGTTCATGCCGAGGGTGGTGAGCACCTTTTTCACGAGGTCGAGGCAGCCTTTCACTTCCTCCGCCACTTGGTCGGGGGTGCAGAAAAGGTGGGCGTCGTCCTGGGTGAAACCGCGGACGCGGGTCATGCCGCCGAGCTCGCCGGATTGCTCCCAGCGATAGACCGTGCCGAACTCGGCGAGGCGCACCGGCAGATCGCGGTAGGAATGGTGGTCGCTCGCGAAGATCTTGATGTGGTGCGGGCAGTTCATCGGCTTGAGCAGGTAACCTTCATAGGTTCCGTCCGAGAGGCCGTTGATCAGGGTGGCGCAGGTCGCGTCTTCGTCGGCGAGTTTTTCCAACACGTCGCGCTCAGCGATGGCGGGGTATTGGCTGTCCGCATAAAAGGGGAAATGGCCGGAGGTGCGGTAGAGGTCGAGCTTGCCGATGTGCGGGGTGAAGACCTGCGAGTAGCCCTGCTTGTCGAGCTCGGCGGTGATGAACTCCTGGAGCGCGCGGCGGACGAGGGCGCCTTTCGGTTTCCAGAGGACAAGGCCTTGGCCGACCATTTCATCGATGTGGAAAAGTCCCAGCTCGCGGCCGAGGCGGCGGTGGTCGCGTTTTTTCGCCTCCTCCAGGCGGACGAGGTGGCTTTCCAGCTCCTCCTTGCTCTCGAAGGCCGTGCCGTAAAGCCGCTGGAGCTGGCCCTTCGATTCATCGCCCAAGTAGAACGAGGACGAGACCGACATGAGTTTCACGTTCTTGCACTTCGAAGTGTAGCCGACGTGCGGGCCGGCGCAGAGATCGATGAAATCGCCGTTCTGGAAACAGGAGATCTGCTCGCCTTCCGGGATCTTGTCGATGAGGTCGAGCTTGAACAGGGAAGGGCTTCCCGGGCGTTCGGTCAGGCCGCCGAGGCGTCCGGACTCGGCCATGGCCTTCGCTTCCTCGCGGGAGATCGCCTTGTAGTCGAACTTCTGATTTTCCTTCGCGATTTTTTTCATCTCTGCCTCGATTTTTTCGAAGTCGTCGGGCGTGATGCGGTGCTCCATGCGGAAATCGTAGTAGAAACCGCTCTCGATGGGCGGGCCGTAGGCGAACTGCGCGTCGGGCCAGATACGGAGGATGGCGGTGGCCATCACGTGCGCGGCGGAGTGGCGCACGCGCTCGAGGTCGGTCATCTGGGCGCGTTCGTCGAGAGTCTTGCGGTCGGACATGGGGCGGCTTTTGAAGCAGGGAACGGGCGGCAAGTCAACCGTGGCGGCGAACCGTGGGGGCGATCTTCGGTCGCCGTATCATCTTTCTGAAATTGGATTTTCACCACAAGGCGCGGAGGTCGCAGATCCTCCTTCGCCGCCTACTTCGCCAAGGCTACGAAGGCCAAGAAGGCTACGGCGGACAGGGGATCGCGAAGTAGGGTTGCGGATTTTTGAGGATGCTGGTATTTCTTTTTCCATGACTGCTGTAAAGAAGCCGGATTTGCTTTCCGTGGAAGAATATCTTGAGGGCGAGGAACTCGCTGAGGTGAAGCATGAATACATAGGCGGGACGGTTCATGCGATGGCGGGGGCGACGATCCGGCATAATAATATCACGTTTGGGGCGATGTTGGCTCTTGGAAATAAACTGCGAGGCAAGCCGTGCCAGCCATTCAACAGCGATACGAAGGTGAGGATCGAGCTGGCGGATCATACGCGTTTTTACTATCCGGATGCGATGGTCGTTTGCCAAAGCAACCCGGAAACCGACCATTACCAGAACCAACCCGTGGTGGTGATCGAGGTGTTGAGCGAATCGACACGGCGGACGGATATGGGAGAGAAGCGGGACGGTTATCTGGCGATCCCATCCCTGAAAGTCCTGATGCTGGTGGAGGCGGATCGCCCGGAAGTGACCGTTTACCGCAGGAAGCCGGAGGGCGGTTTTTCCTGCGAGCTTTACGAGGGGCTGGAATCGGTGGTGGCTTTGCCGGAAATCGAGGCGGAGCTGGGGCTGGCGGAGATTTACGAGAGGGTCGCTTTCGGTACGGCGGATTGAGGTGCTGCATGCTCTGCCGCCGTGCGATTTTCCGGCGGATCGCGGTTGCGGCTTCCCGCCAGCATGATGCAGGAAGCTTACAAATGTTCACTGCCATCGCGTTCCTTATCGTCGGTCTCGTCCTCCTTGTTTACTCCGCTGATTTCCTTGTGAAGGGAGCATCCAATCTTGTTGCGGCGGTCGGGGTCTCGATTTTCCTGTATGTTCTCTCGATGGACGTGCTGATCTCGCGGGTGGACGGGATCGTCCTTTCCGGAAACGAAAAAACCCTGCCTAGACATTTTCGGAGTGGCGATTAGTTTTTCCCACCCGAGAGGAAATCCTCCGGAAAGACGCAGACCATGTCCGATTCCCCGAACAACACCCCGCAACCGCCCAGCCCGAACCGCGCCTCCGGCGACAACAACGGCTTCAACTGGCGGGTGCTCGCCCTTTTCAGTCTCGCCCTCGTGATCCTCGGGGTAGCCTTTTTCGGCCCGCAGATGAACCCGCAGGCGAAAACAATGAGCTATGCCGAGTTCCGCACCGCGCTCGACCAAGAGCGCGTGGTTCTGAAGAACCCGAAGCAACCGTTGACCGTCAACACCAGCGACACCCCCTTCGACGCGACGATCACCGGCTGGGTGAAGCCCGAGTTGGTGAAACCGAAAAATCCCGAGGAGCGCCGCACTGATTTCCGTGTGCCTGTGAAGCTCGATCTCCAGCGCGAAGAGATCCGCGAGCTGCTCGGCGAGAGCATCCGCATAGAGCGCGTGAGTGAGGCTCCCATCGAAGGGGATGTGGAGACACTCGACCTCGCCCAAGTCCGCAAATCCCTCGCGCTCGGCGAGGTCAAGGCGAAGGATCTGCAGAACCCGCTCCGCATCCTCACCACGGACGAAGGCTCGAACGAGATGCTGGCCGGCACCCGCGTGATCACCACGAACATGGAGGTTCCCAAAGGTGAGGACGGCAAGCCCAAGGCGGCCGAGCCTTTCTCCGTGAGCGTTTCCTCCACCATCCTCGGCGACGAGTTGAAAAAACTCCTCACGGGCAAGGCGGAGTTCAAGCGCAACTCCGACTACCTCAGCAAGGCGCTGTTCACCTTCCTGCCCTTCCTGCTTATCATTCTCCTGCTGTTTTTCCTCTTCCGCCAGCAGATGAAATCCGCCGGCCGAGGCGCGATGTCCTTCGGAAAATCCAAGGCGCGCCTGCTCACCATGGATCGCAACAAGGTCACCTTCAAGGACGTGGCCGGCATCCAGGAGGCGAAGGAGGAGCTGTTCGAGATCGTCGATTTCCTCCGCGATCCCAAGAAGTTTCAGAAACTCGGCGGCTCCATCCCCAAGGGCGTGCTGATGGTCGGCTCGCCGGGAACGGGAAAAACCCTGCTCGCCCGCGCGATCGCCGGGGAGGCGGATGTGCCGTTCTTCTCGATCTCAGGTTCCGACTTCGTGGAGATGTTCGTCGGTGTCGGCGCTTCCCGTGTGCGCGACATGTTCGAGCAGGGCAAAAAGAACGCACCCTGCCTGATTTTCATCGATGAGATCGACGCCGTAGGACGCCACCGCGGCCACGGCATGGGTGGCGGCCACGATGAGCGCGAGCAGACGCTCAACCAGCTTCTTGTCGAGATGGACGGCTTCGACACCCAGGAGGGTGTCATCATCATCGCCGCCACGAACCGCCCGGACGTCCTCGACCCCGCGCTGCTGCGTCCCGGCCGTTTCGACCGCCAGGTCACCGTTTCCCTTCCCGATGTGAACGGGCGCGAGGAAATCCTCCGCGTCCATGTGAAGAAGATCAAACTCGCCGCGAACACCGACCTTGCGCGTATCGCCCGCGGCACGCCCGGTTTCTCCGGCGCCGAGCTCGCAAACCTCGTCAACGAAGCCGCCCTTCTCGCCGCGCGCAAAGGCCTTACCGCCGTGACCTTGGACGAAATGGAAGAAGCCCGCGACAAGGTGCGCTGGGGGCGCGAGCGCCGCTCGCTCGCCATGTCCGACAAGGAAAAAATCGGCACCGCTTGGCACGAGGCGGGCCACGCCTACCTGAACATGGTGCTGCCGCACACCCACCCGCTCCACAAGGTCACCATCATCCCCCGCGGCCCCTTCCTCGGCGCGACGATGTTCCTGCCCGACGGCGACAAGTATTCCACCCAGAAAAAGGAAGCACTCGCCAGCCTCATCGTCACGATGGGCGGCCGCATCGCGGAAGGTTTCCACTCGGACGACGTTTCCAACGGAGCTTCCGGCGACATCCGCCAGGCCACCTCACTCGCCCGCAACATGGTCTGCGAATGGGGTATGTCCGATGTCCTCGGCATGGTCGAATACGGCGAGGGCGACAGCCCCGTCTTCCTCGCCCGTGACATGAACAAGAGCCGCAACTACTCGGAGGAAACCGCCCGGGTCATCGACGGCGAGATCAAGAAATTCATCGACAACGCCTTCAACGAAGCAACCCGTGTCCTTACCGACAACCGCGATGTGGTGGAGAAAATCGCCCTCGCTCTTCTCGAATTCGAGACCCTCGACGCCAGCCACCTGCGCGACATTATCGACCACGGCGAGATGAAAAACCCGCCCAGCGCCCCCAAGCCGCCACCCGTCCCCGACTCCATGTCGAAAAAACCGGCCCCCAAGAAAGCCGAGAGCGACAGGCCTGAAGACGACGGCCCGATCCCGGGTGCGGTGGGTGCGCCGGCGTGAGGTATTCACAGGGCGGAATTGACCTCCGCCTGTTTTTCACTACTGTTCGGATATGCCAATGACATCCATTGCGGCACATTACGACGGAAAGCAGGTTCTCTTCGATGAAGAAGTGGATCTCCGCCCACACACCCGCCTGTTGGTGACCATCTTGGAGGATCAGGATTCGGATCGTCAGGAGTTCCTCTCTCTCGCCGCCACCGCGTTAGCCGATTCCTACGGAGAGGATGAGGTCGAATACTCCGAAGCAGATTTGAAATCATGAAGCCCGGCGATGTGGTTCTTGCGAGGCTGCAGCAGTCGGATGGCAAGCTCAAAACCCGTCCGGCGCTCGTATTGGCAAACATGCCGCCTTATGGGGATCATCTGCTCGCTGGCGTCAGTTCCCAATTGCGCCATGAGGTCAAGGGCTTGGATGAGATCATTTCCCCAACCGATCAGGACTATCCCGCAAGCGGACTGAAAGTCGCATCTCTCATCCGCATGGGCATGATCGCAACGCTTCCCTCAAACGCGATCCTTGGTCGTGTTGGTTCAATTTCCTCATTACGGCTCACAAGACTGATGGGAAATTTCATCGCCGCCATTGAAAGTGACGTGAGGTGACGAACTCACCCCAGCCACTCCGCCACCCTCTCCGCCGCGCGGCGGTGCGTGCCGTGCTCGCCGAGTTTCGCGCTGACCTCGCCCAGCCGCCCGACGAGCGCCTGGCGTTTCTCATCGTTCGAAAGGATGTCCCGCACCCATGCGCTGACCGCCGGCGCGGCGGCATCCGCCTGGATGAATTCCTCCACGACCTTCTCGTCCGCGAGGATGTTCACGATGCCGATGTATTTGATCTTCACCAACATCTTGCCGAGGAGATAGGTCGTCCATGCCATCTTGTAAACGAGGCAGTAGGGCAGTCCGAAGCATGCCGCCTCTAGGGTGGCCGTGCCGCTGGCGATGACTCCGCAGGCAGCGCGTTGCATGAGTTCGTGGCTGCCGCCGTCGGTCAGCGTGATCCAATCCTCCGCACCCGCCTCCGCGATCATCCCGCGCATGGTTTGCGCGAGTTTCGGTGTCGCTGCGGGAACCGAAAATTTCAGGTCGCCGCGCCATCTCCGCAGCGCGACGGCGGTTTCCAACATCATCGGGAAAAGTTTCGCGATCTCGCGCTCACGGCTGCCGGGGAAAAGTCCGATGAGATTCGGATCCCTTCCGCCCTCGATCCGTTTTTCCGAAAGCTCGTCCACCAGCGGATGGCCGACGTGGGTGGTTTTGAGCCCGGCGTTTTCGAAAATGGGTTTCTCGAAAGGGAACAGGCAGAGCATCTCGTCGAGGAGATCGACCATCTTCGGGATGCGTTTTTTGTTCCATGCCCAGACCTGGGGACTGATGTAATAGACCTGTTTGGTTTCCGGCAGGGCTTCCTTCACCGCTTTCGCGAAGCGCAGGTTGAAGCCGGGGTAATCGACGAGCAGCAGCACATCCGGCTTCTGGAGCTTGATCTCCGCCAGCATCTCTTCGAAGCGCTCCTTGAACCAGCCGTAGCGTTTCAGCACCTCGATCACGCCCATCACCGCCGCGTCCTCCACCCAGTCCTTCGTCCCGCCACCGCTGACCTCTTTCATTTCCGGCCCGCCCGCGCCGCAGATCTCCAGCGACCCCACCATCCCGGTGAGTTCACGTAACAACCCGGCGGCATGCGCATCCCCGCTCATTTCCCCCGCGACGACATAGATCCGCTTCACGGAAAAAAACCTACCCAATCCGCACCCCGCGCTACAACCTCCAATCCGACCACGGGACGCGCCCGTAAAAATCCGGCGAATACAAACCGTCATCACCCCGTATCCTCACCATGAAAGCCTTCCTTTTTATCCTAGGTCTGGTCACCGCAGGCATCCTTGGCTACTCCTCCGAACCTTGGTTCCGGCTGGCTCTCACCGGCAAGACACCCGGCGAAAAGCCCTCCATCTCATATCCCGCCCAGGCACCAGCCGCGCAACCGGCCATCGATCTTGCGAAAATTCCATCGGATCGGCTCCCCGCGAAAGTCATGCTGAAAGCCGAGGCCGAACTCACTGACAGCGCCTCCGACCTCAAGGTCAAGGTGTCCGCCGGAAGCCAGATCAACCTGATCCGCCTTGAAGGCGCGAACGTGATCATCAGCCCGGGAGCGGGTTCTTTCGAGGGGAAAATCCCGATTGACCAGACCGATCTCATGGAGCAACTCGCCGCCATGCCGGACACCCCGCCGCCTGCCGAACCTACTCCTGAACCTACTCCAGAACCCGCTCCAGAACCCGCTCCCGCGCCAGAGCCAGAACCAACTCCCGCGCCAGAGCCAGAGCCAACTCCCGAACCAACTCCCGCGCCAGAGCCCGAGCCAACTCTCGAACCAACTCCCGCGCCAGAAGCCGCTACCGCAGGCTCCGGCGATCCCGTCGCGATCATGAAAGCCAGCATCCAAGCGGGCGAGATTAAGGAATTTTCCTTCGATCAGGTTCTCGAATGGCAGCCCGGCGAGGGAACGGAAACGATCGACGGCCAAGGCTACCAAACCGGCATCGCATCCTACAAGGCGGAGACGGTTTTCGGTGTGAAAACGATCCAGGCCAAGGCACTCATCCAGGGCGGCAAGGTAGTCCGCTGGCTCTGGCCCAAGAGCGGCATGGAAATCAAATAAGTAGCTGAGGCGTCCCGCCTCCAAGTCATCCCCATTCCTTCCCCATGTCCCCCCGCGAAGCCATCCTCGCCCTCAACCTCCTGCCTTCGTTCGGTCCCGTCCGCATCACCCGCCTGCTTGAGGCTTTTGGCGATGCCGAGAGCGTTCTCAACGCCCCGGCGAAGAGCCTGCTGCGCGTGGAAGGCATCGGCCCGGAGACGGCGAAGCTCATCTCCTCTTGGCAGGATCACGTCGATCCCGCGAAGGAACTCGCCGAGGCGGTGGAGCGGGGCATCGCCATCATCACCCGCGAGGATCCCTCTTATCCGAAGCACCTGCTCCAGGCCTACGACGCGCCCATCCTGCTGTATGTCTGGGGGGAAATCACCGCCCGCGACCGCCATGCCATCAGCGTCGTCGGTTCGCGCCGCGCCACGACCTACGGCGTCAACGCCACCCGCAAGCTCACCTACCAGCTCGCCCACGCCGGTTTCACCATCGTCTCCGGACTCGCCCGCGGCATCGATACCGCCGCGCACGAGTCTGCGCTCGCTGCGAAAGGCCGCACCATCGCGGTCGTCGGCTCCGGTTTGGCGCGGCTCTACCCGCCGGAAAACCTGGCCCTCGCGCAAAAGATCGCCGATGGGAACGGCGCGGTGATTTCCGAGTTTCCCCTGCACCGGGAGCCCGACAAGCAGACCTTCCCCATGCGCAACCGCATCGTCGCCGCGTGGTGCCAAGCTCTGCTCGTCACCGAGTGCCCCGCCTGGTCCGGCTCACTCATCACCGCAAACCTCGCCTCCGAATACGGCAAGCCCATCTTCGCCGTCCCCGGTCCCATCGACAAACCCTCCTCCGCCGGCTGCAACCAGCTCATCCGCGACGGCGCCACCCTCGTCTCCGACGCCTCCCACATCATCGACGACATGGGCGATCTGCCCTTCGCCCGCAGCAACGAACTACCCCTCACGGAAACCCGCGAAGAACCCGAACTCCCGCCCGAAGAAGCCGCCGTCCTCGCCGCCATGCCAGCCGGCGACGAGATGTCCATCGACACCCTCATCCAGCACAGCGGCCTGCCCTCATCCGCCGTTACCGCCGCTCTTTTCAAACTCGAACTCCGCCGCCTCGTCCGCCCGCTGCCGGGCTTCCGGTTCATCCGGAGGTAAGAAGGGGAAGGGGCTGAATTTGCGATTTTTAGACCGTCTGCCAAAAGTCCTTTCGTATTGAATCATTGCTGGGCATTCCAGTCCCAGGCCGTTCTGGGGGAATCTTGCCCCAACCTTCCAAATAAACCCGAAAACCGAAATTGAACCACGGATGGCACGGAAAGGCACGGATGAAGAAAGAGTTATGGAAACGTTTTCAAACCTGTTTGGTGTATTCTTAAATCCGTGAAAATCCGTGCCACCTGTCCGTCATCTTGTCCGCCGTAGCTTTAGCGAAGGAGGAAGCCTTGGCGAAGTCGGATCCGTGGTCAAAATTCCAATGAAGCCCCCTACAACTTCGGAATTCGGGATAAAAGCACAGACTTTTGGCAAACGGTCCAACATCTGTGTTCATCCGCGTTTATCCGTGGTTCTCTTTTTCATTCGGACAGCTTTTCCCCGACGCCATGCGCTGGCTGTGGAGAAAATGAGCGCAACGGCGTCGAAGACGGACGCTAATCATCCTGGTCGAGGATAAGCAGGAAAGTGGCGAGGATGCGCGCGGACGTTTCCGGATCAAGATGCCCCATGGGACGCAGTGCCTTGCGGCTGATGGGGCGGATCAGATCGCAGGCAACCACATGCTCCTTGTCCGCAATCAGGATTTTTTCCCGAAGCGGCGTGAGCGAAATATCCGAACGCAGCGGGCAGACAAGCTGGGTCGGCAGTGAAGACAAAGCCGGATGCTGAAGCCCGACGAGGTTCGGCTTGGTTCCTTTCGCCGTGGAGCAGTAGAGTGGCAATCTCATGCCTCGGAAATGGGGAATTGAGCGTTAAGGGCGAGCGTTTCCCTGGCGACTTCCGGCGTGTAGGCGGCGGCGGCGGCGGCGTAAAATTTCGCCCTCTCGCGTTTCCGCGCTTCCGCATCCAAAAGCTCACCGATGAAAACAGACTTGGGTTTGTCTCCGCGGAGCTTGTCGATGAGTTGGGTGGAAGCCTCGTTCAGAGTCAGTGTCCGGCGGAGATTTTTCGGCGACTTTTTAGCGACTTTCATGCGATCAAGCTGCCTTCGTGGATTCCTCTGGTCAAGCCGCAATCAGGATTCTCCCCGCTGCGCGCGCCAATGCTCGAGCCGCTCCTTGATGCGTTTTTCCATGCCCACGTGATAAAGGAACTAAGGCGTCAGGACAGATCCGCTAGAAACTCGGATTCCGGAGATGTTGCGGTGATCGTCAGACTCTCACGGGCGCGGGTGCAGGCGACGTAGAGAAGGTGGCGCTCTGTGGTGTAAACTTCCTCGAGATCGGCTTCGTCGGTGATCGATTCCACGCGTTCTTGCAGCGGGATGATCTCATCATCGCAAGCCATGACGATGACGGCGCGGAATTCGAGGCCTTTGGCTAGATGCATGGTCGAAAGGGCGACGCGATTCGGCTCCGGTGCGCGGGTGCGCTCCAGTTCCGCCCACTGGACACCGGCTTTTTTCAAAGCGGCTCTTGCGCGCGGAAGCTGGGCTTCGCTGCGAACGAAGATGCCTATCTCCCCTTCCAGGAAACCGCTTTCGATTCTTTCCAGAATCAGGTCGGACACGAAATCGATTTCGGCATCCTTGGAACCGTGGATTTTCACTTCCGGATCCGGGCCGTTGAAGAGCGATACCGTGCCTTTGCGTGATTCCGTTTCGCCTTCCAGGTCGCGGATTTCCTCGGGCAGCAGTTTGTCCGCCTGTTTGCGGATGGCATGTGAGGTGCGGTAGTTGACGCGGAGAGTGTGTGAGCGGCCACGAACATCAAGGCCGAGGTCTTTCCATGAGAAAGGATGCTGGAAAATCCGCTGGCCTATATCTCCGGCGAGGAACAGCCCGTCCTGCTTGCCTGCGGTAAGGGCTGCGAGGAATCGCAACTGCGGGACGCTGAGATCCTGCGCTTCATCGACGATGGCGAAGTCGTAAGATTTGACCGGATCTGCGGTTAATGCCGCGTACATGCCCGCGGTCGTTGTAAGATTCCGTTCCGCCATAGCCCGTTTCACACCGGCCATGATTTCCCAAAGCGGCTCGCGTTGTTTCGCGCCTAGGCGGGTTTTGCGACCGGTGCGCGGCACGTTGAGATAATCGTCAAGTGTGGCGATCTGCCATGCATCGACGACGTGCTTCCACTCGCTGATGAGAAAATTTTCCGAAAAGGAATGGCCGGCCGTATTGTCCGAGACATGGCGGATCAGGGCGGCGATGCGGTCGTTTTCCGCGAATTCCACCTCGGGATATTTCGCCTCGAAAGCTTCGGTGGCCAATTCATCGAGAGCCTTCACGTCGATGCGGGAAAGCAGCTCCGAGTTTTTGCCGAGCAAGCGCCCGAGTTTCAGCTCCAGCAAGGAGGCGAGCGCGGGGGAAAAGGTGGTCAGGAGGACGCGAGAGGCGGGATTTTCGCGGAGCAGTTTCGCGGCGCGATGCAGGGCGACGATGGTTTTCCCGGTGCCGGCCGAGCCGGTGATGCGGGCGGGGCCGTTGTAGGATTTCTCCGCATAGTTGCGCTGGGAGGGATGCAGATACACCGTCCATTTTTCCCAAGGATATTCGAGGGCAAGCTCCAGCTCCTTCTCGTCCTTGATCAGGCGGAAACGGCGCTGCGCATCGGGATGGGTGATACCATCGGTTGTTTCCGTGGGTTTGCTGATCTGTGGTTCATTGCCCGTGGCGAGTTCCAGCAAAGCCTCCGCCGCCTCCTGCGGAAGGTGCCCGGCGAGATCCAGCAAAGTGGATTCCGTGGCCTTGCGGACATCATCCATCCATTCCGGCGGAATCCCGTAGGAAAGCAGGATTTCCTCGCTCATGCCTGCGAAAAGCGGCGGCTCGGCTGGCAACTCGATCTCCGCTTGCACATAGACGGGGATTTCCTGAACGAGTTCGCGGATCTCGACGATCTGGAGCGCACCGGTTTTCGGGTGGGTGGTGAGTTTCCGTTTTTCCGCCCAGGCGTAGGCCGCGTCGTGGTGGCCTACGTAACAAACCAACAGGCTCTGGCCGGAGCGGTGGATGATGAGGCGGATGTCCCGGCTTACGCGTGCCGACCAGAAATCAGGATCCTTCGCGTTTTCCAGCCGGTGCATTTGCAAGCCCGGATGGGAGGGATCCATCTGGAGATCGAACACCGAGGTCTTCACCGCCTTCTGCTCCTGCGTGGTCAGGCGGGTGAGGCTGTCGGCGAAGGTGTCCGCGAGGAGGAAATTCATGGATGAGGGGAAGTATAGGTAGTTTATCCTGGTTTATGTTTTTTTGATAAACTGGGGTAAACTCCTTCAATCTGCCGTTGCTGCCTTCTTTTCCGGGAGCAATGGTTTCTCCCTTAGTTCCTCTGGGAGGAACGAGCGAGCATCGACCAGTGGCAGTTCCACCGGGCCGTTGATGGAACGGATCGTGTGGTTGAGAACCGCCTCACGGACGGCTCCCAGCAGAACCGCACCGCCGTTCATCCGGGCGAGGTTTTCCTTTTTCTCCTCTGGAAATGTCGGGCGAATGGAGAAAAGGCCTTCGACAACCATTTCGCCTTCATACCTGCCTTTTGGCTGACCCTCTTCGGTGCCAAAGCGGTAGCTGAGGGTGACATCCCACAAATGCGTTTCGTCATTTCCCTCACGGCGAAGTGCTTCAACCGCGTAGTGGGAAACGAATTGGCTTTCATCGGAATAGACCTCATGCGCCTCCAGCCTGAAGACGCGGAAGCCGTGGCGAATGACTTGGATTGAACTCAACATCAGGCAGCGAGGGCTAGTTCGTTGGAATCCGCAGCCAAGGCCATGGATTCGGATTCCGGCATTACGGTTTCGGCGGATTGGAGATCCGTTCCAATGCTCCAGTCGGCGGGCGCAGACCAAACGGCCTGTGACTTTTCCCAGGACAATGCGAGAGCATTCACAAAGGCCCGGTTGCGCTCTCCGGCTTCCAGCGCCCGCTCCGTGGCGTCATTGTGCGCCTTGGTTAGGATATGCACGCCGCTTTCCAGCCGCTTGATGGTGGCGCTGCTCACGCCGGACGCATTCACGAGATCCTGCTGGGTCCAGCCGATTTTCTTGCGGCGTTGCTCGCAGTCCTCGCCGGTGAGCATGCCGTGCTTTGTCAGGAAAAGGGTGACTGCCTTCTTGAATCCGATGTCCGCCTGGGTGGGCGACATCCATTCCGCTTCACAGGCCGTGCAGTGGAATTTTTCCGTTTCATATTCGATCCTCTCGCCTTGGATTTCCTTCATGCTAGGACGCAGGTGAACCCCGAAAGTATCGGGGCGGCCACATCCGAGGCATTCCTCCATAGGCCGATATGCTCCGAGTCGGCGCTTGGGCGTTGTTGTTTCAGTGTTGTTCATTTTCGTGGCAGCTCAGGTGCATGTAGGTGAAAACGGTTTTGGAGCCGCGTTCCCTGATTCCAAACTTCAGATACATTTTCTTTCCCATCTTCCGGGAGTCCCAACAGAAAGCGTAGAGCCTGACATCCGAGAATCCGGATTTGGTGCAGAATTCGACTTTCCTGTCGCCAATCCCGCAAAAATTCCCGAACGCATCCGGCAGGATCTCATCGAGAAACTCCAGGACGTGTTCAAGGATCTCCACGCGGGTGCCGACCCCGAGAGCCCGAAAGCTGCGATCGTCCTGGGAATCATCGATGATTTCATAAAATCCGTCTTCGAGCGCTTTGATGGCTTTCCGCACCTTCCCGGCGACTTCCTTGAAGCCGGGAACATACGGATTTCGGTTTTGGGGAGCCATTGTCAGCGCGCTGACGCCCAAAAAGTATCATGTGATACCCGGCGCGCCAGATGTTTTTAGAATTTCTCACACGGAAAACACCTTCATCACCTCGTCCCCCAGGTGGTTGATGACTTTTACGGCGATGCGGCCGGAGGTCGGTTTCGGGAAGGGGCGGGAGGTGTCGCGGTTGAGGGATTCCCAGGCTTCGGCGTCGATCTCCGCTTTCAGGGTGGTTTTGAGGGATTTGTAGGGATCGTTCTGGCCGAGGAAGTAGGCGTGGCGGACGAAGAAGGATTCCTCGTTGTAATCCGTATCGACGAACCAGCAGGCGATGCCTTCCGGGCCGGAGGAGACGACCTCGCCGGTCTGGGGCTTGAAGACGTCCACGCCGCGGATGCGGACGGTGATGTGGTCGCCCTCGGTTTTCAGCTCGATGTCCGGCTCGCCGAAGATGACGAAGAGGTTGCCCTTGCCGGTGTTCTTGAGATCGCCGGCCATGTGGAGATCCGCGTTCATGCGGGCTTTTAGGACGGGGATGCGTCCCAGTTTCTCGAACTCGGAGGAATGGGCGTCGTAGTTGAAGGCGCAGGCGATGAGGACATCGAAGCCGAGGTCTCCGGCCTCGCGGGCGGCCTCGACGAGATCCGGGCGGGAGACGGTGCCGAACTCCGGGCCGATGTAGATCCCGGCGCGCTTGACCGGGGCGTCCGGGGATTCGCCCTCCGTGTAGCGGCCTTCCCCGCAGATCATCTTGGTGCCGGGAAAGGGGGTGACGGAGCTGAAGGTGAGGCGGTTTTCCTTGTGCGCCTGCTGGACTCCGGCGGTCTTGAGGTTCTCCAGCATCAGGGTGGCGAAGTCCTGCTGCTTGTCGTAGGGGCTGGAGCCGCTGCTGAGTTTCCAGCCATCCACCACCTCGTCGTTCTCATCGACGGAGAGGAAACGGTGCGGGGAAACGGACTCCATGGTGAAGGGGCCAGCGACGCGGACTTTCTTGGTGTCCTGGTAGGGCTTGTCGTAAAGGTATTCGGACTCGGCTTTGGCGGAAATGGAGGCGTCGATCTCCTTTTGGCGGGCGATCCGTTGCTCCCACCATTCCGAAAGCAGGGATTCACACGAAGCCACGAAGTCACGAAGGCTCTGCTCGCTATCCTTTCCGGCTTCGTGCCTTCGTGCCTTCGTGTGAGATTCATTGAGCTTTCTTGGTATCTCCCATTCCTGCCAGTTCGTGCCGAGGAGTTCGTTCAGCTTCTCGCGTAGGGGCTCGAGGCGGGTTTGGTGGTCTTCCCAGATGACGTCGATCTCGGCGTTGTTGGCGATGGATTTGAGGGTGATGTGGGGGACGCGCTCATAGACGAAGCCGTGGGCCATGTGGCCGTGGACGGGTTCCGTGCGCGGGGCGGTGCGGGTGATCTCCGCTTCCTTGAGCTGGCCCTCGCGGGAATCCGCCAGCAGGTAGTAGGGATAACGCGCGCCCATGATGCGGGCGCGGGCCAGGGCGAGGGCGACGCGGGAGGTGTCGATCGTGATCCAGCGGCGGCCCCATTGCTCGGCCACCGTCGCCGTGGTGCCGGAACCGCAGGTCGGATCGAGAACGAGATCGCCGGGGTCGGTTGTCATCAAAACGCAGCGTTGGATAACAGCTGGCCCTGTTTCCACTACATACCTCTTTTCCGTAGTCGTACCGACATCAGTCCAGATATTGTTCGCGTTTTGCGCGATGAAATCGTCGAAGAATCGGACGTATCCGAGTGTGGCACCAGAAACCGAGATACGGTCGGATGCTATGAGCCTTTGGAAACCTTGTGCGTGAGTGCTCCAATGGCGGTTTGCTGTCGGCAGGTAAGTCTTTCCCTCCATTGTTATCGGATAGGGAGTGTTGCCTCCATGTCCACTGGACGTTGCAATGACCAAGCGGAAAGGACGGCCTTCAGTTTGAAGTTCGCCTCTCACGCCAAAATCCTCACGTGTCATGGTTCGGCGGTTCCCGCCATCAAGCTGGATTCGACTATACTGTCCCAGTTCCTGAAATGTCTGCGACCGAACAGTGAGCGAGTCTCTGAACTTAATCTGAGGCTTGGCCTTTGCGAACCAAATGATGTAGTCGGCCACATTGTTAAGAAGTTGTTCATCTTGCCCGGCTGTCTTTTTGAGCGTGATGACGGAAACACAGTTCTCATCCCCAAACACCTCATCCATCAGCGCCCTGACCCTGTGCACATTTTCATCCCCGATCTGGACGAAGATGGAGCCGGATTCGGTGAGGAGGTCGCGGGCGGCGGTGAGCCTGTCGCGGAGGTAGGTGAGGTAGGAGTGGATGCCGTCGCGCCAGGTGTCGCGGAAGGCTTTGACCTGCTCGGGTTCGCGGGTGATGTGATCCCTGTTGCCGTCCTTGACGTCGCGGGAGGTGGTGGACCACTGGAAGTTGGAGTTGAACTTGATGCCGTAGGGGGGATCGAAGTAGATGCACTGGACTTTGCCGCGCAGGCCTTCGCGCTCGGCGAGGGAGGCCATGACCTGGAGGGAATCGCCGAGGATCATGCGGTTCTGCCAGTGGCCGTCGTGCTTGTAGAAGTCGGTGGATTTCGCGTCCTTGGGGAGGCCGTTGAAATCCGCAAAGAGATCGGGCGTGTCCTCGCCGGAAGAGACGGCGGATTCCTTGGCGCGGGCCTTGGACTGGCGCAGGAGATCGTCGATGAGCGCCTTGGGGTGGACTTTTTCCTGGATGAAGAGGGGCGGGGCGGGGACTTCGAGCGGGGCGGTGGTTTTCCCGCGCCAGATGAGCTGGGGATCGAGGTCGGCGTTGCGATCCTCCGTTTCCGGGGACATGGGCGGGGCGTTGCGGGCGTAGGTGACGGGGACGGGAGCCTTGATGTCATCCCCGATGACCTGCTGCATCTCGGCGGAGGGGATGTTTTTCCGCGTGGCCTGCGGGTGGGAGATGTTGGCGATCTCCTTGGGTTTGGCGGTGGCTTTCTTTTTGGCGGGCATGGGGTGGGGAAACTTTAAACTTTAAATTTTAAACTCTAAGGAAGACAGGTGGTGCATTTCCGAGAGTGAGTTCAGGCGGTCGGGATCTGGTCGAGGGCGGCGTTGATGTGGTCGGAGAGGTCGGAGTCCATGGAGAAGGGCTGGGTGATTTCGAGGAAGGCCCAGCGACCGTGGGTGGCGAGGTGGTTGATGCCGGGGATCCAGTAGGTGTGCATGGTGAGGGCTTTTTGCTGCGCGTCCTCGCCGCGGAAGCCTTTGATCTCGACGATGAGGTTGAGCGGGTTTTCCTCTCCGTGGCCGTCGTTGATTTTCAGGATGAAGTCCGGGAGGTAGCGGTGGGAGGAGGCTCCCTTGAGGTAGGGGACTTCGAGGCCGAGACCTTGGTTCTTCACGTAGGAGAGGACGGCGGGATGCGCCTCGGCGACGCGGGCGAACTCGCCCTCCCACGCGGAATCGGTGACGACGAGGTTGACGTGGGATTTCTCCGGGTCGGTGGTCCAGGTGGGTTTGGAGGAGTTGAAGGCGACGGCGGAGGTGGAGCCGGTGGGGTTGTAGGGATCGAGGATGGCGATGATGTGCTGCTCGTCCTGGCTGCCGAGGAGGATGGCGGATTGGATTTTGCCGCAGGCTTTGTCGGCCATTTCCCGCATGAGGATCTGGGCGGGGTAGCAATCGCCCTCGCAGGTGAGGTGATTGTCGAGCCATTGGCGGACGATGCGCTTGAGCTGGCCGAAGAGGTGGAGCTGGAGCTCGCCGTTCTCATCCCGGTAATGGGTCTCGATGAGGCGGGTGGTGAGCTTGAAAAGGATGGTGGATTCGCGCTCGCTGCGGAGGTGCTCGACGTTGAGTTCCTCGGTTTTGCCGACGATGCCGGAGATGACCGTTTTCGACGGGCCGACGACGGTGGGATTGAGCACGAAGGTGTGATCTTCGGAAAATGAGGCGAGAAGGCGTTTCCCGGTCTGCTCGGTGCGGTAGCCTTGGACGCGGGGAAAGGTCATTTCCAGGTGCTCACGCTCTTTCACCGCATGGACGCGGACGGTGGGCTTCGCCGGCTTCGGCTGGGCGATGACGGGCTTGGCGGTGAAATCGAAGGGGATGCCGAGGATGTCCGCGTATTCGACATCGAAGAGGCCTTCCGCGTTCAGCTCGTAGTTCTCACGGCGGAGGCCGCGACCGACGACCTGCTCGCAGAGGAGCTGGGTGCCGAAGGCGCGGACGCCAAGGATGTGGGTGACGGTGTTCGCATCCCAGCCCTCGGTGAGCATGGAGACGGAGACGACGCAGCGGATGCCGCCGCCGAGCTTGCCGGGCTGGCCGACGGAATTCATGACCTCGCGCAGGATTTCGGAATCGGAAAATTTGCGGCCCGCCTCGGTGTTTCCGGTGCGCTGGACGAGATCCTTGCGAAAGCGCTCGATCTCCGGCTCGAACATTTTCCGGAAGGCCGGATCAAGGGCGTCGCCGGATTCGAGTTGCTCGGAATCGATGAGCAGGGAGCGCGGCTGGGCGAGGCGGGCGCCGTTGTCATCGTAGTTCCGGAACAGCGGGAACTGGCCGAGGTGCGGCGGCGGGATGGTGCCGTCTTTTTTCTCGGGAAACTCGAAGCCGGAGATGTATTTGTAAACCAGCTCGGAGATGGCGGTGTTCTGGCAGACGACGATGAAGACAGGGGGGCGGGCGATGCCGGAGGCTTTCCATGAATCGAAGGTTTTCACGTAGTGGCCGTAGAGCGCCTCTAGGGCGGTGATGAGCAGAGGAGGCAAAGAAAGCGGATCGTAGGAGGCAGCGGCAGTGGATCGGCCGGACTTCGGGAGGGAGGCTTTCGCTTCCTTGAGGGATTCCCAGAGGATGCGGAGCTTGGGGGTGTCGTGGAGGGAGTTGTCGGAGATGGGGACGCGGGGGAGCTTAACGATGCCGCACTCGATGGCGTCCATGAGGGAGAAATCGCTCATCACCCATGGGAAAAGCGTGCCCTCGCGGTAGCCGGAGCCGGCGAGGAAAAAGGGGGTGGCGGAGAGATCGAAGACGAAGCGGACGCCGAGAACGCGTTTCACCGCCTCGATGCCGTTGATCCAGAGGCGGGCGTATTCGTTCTGTTTCTTGGCTTCTTTTTTCTCATCACCGGTGAGGTCTTCCTCGGTGTCTTCGGCGGTGGGGCCGGTTTTCTCGCGGTAGCAGTGGTGGGCTTCGTCGTTGAGGACGACGATGTTTTTCATTCCCATGAGATCGCCGAGGACGCGCTGCACCATCTGGCCTTCGGTTTCGCGGGTGAGGAGATCGGGGCCGCTGCGGCCTTTGAGGAGAGCCTTGCCACCGGCGGAGATGGTGATCTTTTCGCGGAGCTGGAATGCGTGGTAATTGGTGATGACGATCTTCGCCTTGCCGATTTCCGGGAGCATGTCCGCCGGGAGGATCTCGCGGGATTTGTAATAGCTCTCGACGTCGTTGGGCAAAAGGACGTTGAGGCGATCCTTGATGGTGATGCCGGGTGCGACGACGAGGAAGCCTTTGGAGAAGAGTTTCGAGGAAGGGTAGCGGGCGGCGTTGACCGTCTGCCATGCGATGATCATGGACATCACGGTGGTCTTGCCCGCGCCGGTGGCGAGCTTAAGCGCGATGCGGAAGAGGGCGGGATTCGCCTCGGCGTTGGCGGCTTCGAGATACTTCTGGAATTTTTTATACTGCGGCTGCTTGGGTGCGACCTCGGTGAGCCAGATCGCGGTTTCAACGGCTTCGACTTGGCAGAAGAAGGGGCGCAGGCCGTTGAATTCGTGGTGACGCCAGTGCTGGAGCAGGCGGGCGGTTTCCGGGGTGACGCCCCAGTTTTTCGCATCGGGGATTTTCCGCCAGGAGTCCACGGCGGAGCGGACTTCGTTGATGATGGAGCGGGGATCGTAGGTCTGGCCATCGACGGTGATGCCGCCGGGCGCTTCCATGGCGAGTTCCGCCTGGTCTTGGGATTTGGATTTTTTCGCCTTCGGGACAGGAGTGACGTAGGCGCATTTCCGGCGCTCCGGAAGAATGGTGTCGGTGGGCTGGCCGGTGGTGTCGAGTTCCCAATGCCTTGCCGGATACCGATACGGGGAATTGAGTATGGGTTTCTCGAAAAACGTCTGCGCCATGTTGGGAAGTTTCTATGGGCGGACGCAGATTACGACAAGGTCATTCGGCGCTCTTCGATTGCATGGCTCTCCAATGCTCCAGCCTCTCCTTGATGCGTTTTTCCATGCCCTGCTCGCCGGGGTGGTAGTAGGTGCGGCCTTCGGGGAGGTAGGCCTGGGGGACGTAGTGGCCTTCGTAATCGTGGGAGTAGAGGTAGCGCATGGCTTCCTCGGGTTTGCCGGTGAGCCTTTTCGAGTTGGGGGTGCGGAGGTGCTCGGGGACGGCGAGGGTGCGGCCGGTTTCGACATCGGAAATGGCGGCGCCGAGCGCGGCGTAGGCGGTGTTCGATTTCGGCGAGGTGGCCAGATAAACGGTGGCATGCGCGAGCGGGATGCGGCCTTCCGGCATGCCGATGAATTCGAGGGCGTGGTGGACGTCGAGTGCGATGCGCAGCGCGCCGGAATCCGCGAGGCCGATGTCTTCGGACGCGGCGATGACGAGGCGGCGGGAGATGAAACGCGGGTCCTCGCCGGCGTGGAGCATTTTCGCGAGCCAGTAGAGCGCGGCGTCGGGATCGGAGCCGCGGATGCTTTTGATGAAGGCGGAGATGGTGTCGTAGTGGCCCTCGTCGCCGTAGTGGACGGCTTTGCGCTGGATGGATTCCTCGGCGACGGCGATGGAAATGTGGGCGTCGCCGCAAGTGGCGAGTTCCAGCGCGGTGAGCGCCTTGCGGACGTCGCCGTCGGAGAGTTTCGCGAGATGGTCGAGGGCTTCAGGGTCAGCGGTGATGTTCCGATTTCCGAGGCCGCGCTCGTCATCGGCGAGCGCGTTTTCTAACAGTTTTCGGATGGATGTTTCATCGACCGCTTCAAGCTGGAAAATCTGCGAGCGCGAGACCAGCGGCGAGTTGACGTAGAAATACGGGTTGTGCGTGGTCGCGCCGATGAAGCGCACCGTGCCGCGCTCCAGGTGCGGGAGCAGGGTGTCCTGCTGGGCTTTGTTGAAGCGGTGGATCTCGTCGATGAAAAGGATGGTCGTCTCGCCGCGCAGATCGCGGTTCATCTTCGCCTGCGCGATTTTCTCGCGGATCTCGGCGACGTTCGATTCGACCCCGTTTAAGGTCTCGAAACGCGAGCCGGTGGTCTTCGCGATCACCCCGGCGAGCGAGGTTTTTCCCGTGCCCGGCGGGCCGTAGAAAATGAGCGAAGCGAAGCGGTCCGCCTCGATCGCGCGGCGCAGTAGTTTCCCCTCGCCGAGGATGTGATCCTGGCCCAGCACCTCGTCGAGCGTGCGCGGCCTCATGCGGGCGGCTAGGGGTTCGGAAACCGCCGGCTTTTCGGATTTCGCGGCGGGCGTGGAAAACAGATCGGACACTTCCGGGAAACTTTAAGTTTTAAACTTTAAACTCCAAGGAAGAGTTCACTTCAATTTCTGCACCTTGATGCGTTTCCAGAACATGCGGTCGCGCCAGTCGGCGAAAGAGACGGTGTGCGATTCGAGCCGCGAGCCGGTTGCGACATCATCGCCTGCGACGAGGATTTCGTTGAGGCTGTCCTCGGTGCTGAGCGCGCGGACGCAGGGGAAACGGGCGGCGAGGTTTTTCCGGGTGGCGGATTGCTTCGCGCGGTGGCCGGGGCCGGTGACGAGGTTCAGCGCGAGGAGGCCACCGGGCGCGAGGGAGTTTTTCAGTAGGCCGAGCCAGTCGGCGTCGCAGGTATCCGCACGGAAAACATCCTCATCCCCGGCGAGGTAGAGGTCGTCGATGATCACGTCGAAACGGCGCTTGTTCTGTTTCATCCATTCATAGGCATCGGCGATGACAATCTCCGCGCCCGTTTCGCCGAGGTGCATCTCCTTTTCCGCAAGGGCGATGAGTTCCGCGTCGAGGTCGATGCCCGTCAGGGAAGCCTCCGGCAAAAGGTGGTGCAGGGTGCGCAATGCCGTGCCGCCCGCCACGCCGAGCATGAGGATGGAGGCGGGCTTTCCGGAGGGGCGCAGCATGGCCGCAGCAGCGAGCAAATCCCATGCGAGTCCGGTCAGGAAACGTTTCTCGTGATAGGATGCGTGGATCGCCCCCGCCACGCGGAACTCGGTCGCGAGCGCTGATTTCCAGACCGCGATGCGCTGGAATCGGGTTGGGAAATCGCCTGTTTTCCGCATTTGAAAACCAGCTAACAGGAACGGGCGCGCAGGGAAAGGAGGATTTCTGCGAACCATTGGCGGCCGAAAACCGAGCCGATGGTGCGCGGCCATCAGACAAAACCCCACCCACCACCCTACCCTTCTGGACGGAGCCGTTTTTCCTGTTTCCGCATAACGACCCCGCTTGACGGGAGCGCGCTACCCGCCTTTACTGAGTGGCGCACGGCGTTTCTCCCGGTTCCCGTGCCGTTAAAGTTCCGAACCCCAATCACCGCCATGAAATCCAAGTTTCTTCTCAGCCTCCCGCTCATCGGCTGCCTTGCCTTCGCCTCATGCTACCAAATCCCCGACAAAACGCGCGGGACGAAGCCTCCCACAGAGGTCGAAACCGTCACCAGCCAGGATCAGCAAAAGATCCAGGAGCAGCGTGACCGGATGAAGGAGAATGAGGAGAAGGTGAAAACGGAAGCGACCACGGACGTTCCGAAGGAAACTCCTGAGACCACCACCACCACCACAACGCCCGACAAGCCCGTTGAGAAGCCCCGCAGCGATTACGCTTTCGCGAATCCCGTTCCCGGCAAAGAAGGCTTCGTTTTCAGCCCTTATAACAACAAGCTCGTAGATGTCCGCGACATCCCCAGCGGCACGCTTGTCCAAGATCCCACGTACCCGGCCTCCGAGAAAAAGTATTTCCGCGTGCCGTAAGGATTCGCCGAACCCAAACAACACGAACTTTCCCACGACCGGGTCCAAGCCCTTGGATCCGGTCTTTTTTATGAGCCAACCTTTCCAGAAAATCGGCATCCTCGGCGGCGGCCTGCTAGGCGGTTCCGCGGCGCTCGCTTTGCGGGAAAAAGCCGATGTCCGGCTGTGGATACGGAGACCCGAAGCTGTGGACGCCGCGCAACTCTCCGGCTTGGATTTTGCCACCGGTGACCTCAAGGAAGCCGTTGCGGACACCGATCTGCTCATTCTCGCCGTGCCCGTCGGGGCGATGCCTGCCCTGCTCTCTGCGGCGATGGCAGCGGGCTTGCCGAAAGCGTGCCTCGTCACCGATGTGGGCTCCGTAAAGGCCGCACCGCACCGCGATCTCGCGCCCGCTCTCGCGCAAAACGGCAACCCGTTCATCGGCAGCCACCCGATGGCCGGCTCCGAACGCAACGGCCTCGCCGCCGCCCGCTCCGACCTTTTCCAGAACGCCGCCTGCCTGCTCACCAATGATTCCGGCGCGCCGCCGGATCTTTGCACGGCGCTGGAAGATTTCTGGAAAGCCCTCGGCTGCCGCACGAAATGGCTCGGCGCGGCGGAGCATGACCGGCTAGTCGCCCGCATCAGCCACCTGCCGCATGTGACCGCCGCAGCGACGGCTTTTGGAGCACTCTCCGCCGACACCGCTTCGGGAATCCTTTCCGGCGGCGGTCTGCGCGACACCACCCGCGTGGCCGGGGGAAATCCCGAGATGTGGGCCGAGATCCTGCTGGAGAATCGGGGTGAAGTCGCCCGCTCCGTCCGCGAAACCATCGCCAAGCTCGATGAATTTCTTGTTGCCCTCGATGGGGCGAACCAAGAAGAACTCCGCAGCCTGCTCGCCGAAGCGAAAACGCTCCGCGACACCTTGCCGTAGAATTTTCCCCACCCATGTCCACCCTCCGCGTCACAGCCATCTCCTCCCTCCATGCCGAATTCAGCGTGCCGGGCGACAAAAGCATCTCCCACCGCGCGGCCATCCTCGGCGGCTTGTCGAACGGGGTCTGCGAAATTTCCAATTTCCTGCCCAGCGAGGATTGCGTGAACACCCTCAAGGCGATGCGCTCGCTTGGCGCAAGCTTCGATGTCCTTGAGGAAATGGATGGCTACGGACCCACGAAACTCCGCATCCACGGGCGCTCGATGAAACTCACCGCCCCGGTAGCGCCCATCGACTGCGGCAACTCCGGCACCGGCATGCGCCTGCTCGCGGGCCTGCTCGCCGGCCAACCCTTCACCTCCGAGCTGTTCGGCGACGCCTCGCTTTCCTCCCGCCCGATGGGTCGCATCACCATTCCGCTTGCGGAAATGGGCGCGAACCTGGAGACGCTCGGCGAGAAGCCGGGCTGCGCGCCTTTGCGCATCCACGGCGGCAAGCTGAACCCCATCACCTACGAAATGCCGGTCGCCTCCGCCCAGGTGAAAAGCGCGGTGCTGCTCGCCGGGCTTTTTGCCGAAGGCACCACCACCGTGATCCAGCCCGCCGCCACCCGCGACCATACCGAGCGCATGTTCGCAGGCTTCCGCATCTCCTGCCGCACCCACGGCAACACCATCTCCATGCCCGGCGGTCAGATGCCGGAGTCCTGCGATTTCACCGTCCCCGGCGATATCTCCTCCGCCGCTTTCTGGCTCGTCGCCGCCGCCGCGATGGACGGCTCCCGCCTGCTCATCAAGGACGTTGGCCTCAACCCCACCCGCACCGCCATCCTCAAAGTGCTCTCCCGCATGGGCGCTCACATGACGGAAATCCTCCACAACACCGAGGGCGAACCGATCGGAAACATCGAGCTCCACGGCGCGCCGCTGAAAGGCACCACCCTGCTGCCCGAGGAAATCCCCAACCTCATCGATGAGATCCCCGTCATCGCCGTCGCCGCCGCGCTGGCCGAGGGCGACACCCACATCCGCAACGCCCGCGAACTGCGCGTGAAGGAAACCGACCGCATCACCACGACCGTCGAGAACCTGCGTAAAATGGGAGCCGATGTGGAGGAGTTCGAGGACGGCATGACGATCCACGGCGGGAAGCCGCTCAAGGGTGCCGAGATCGACTCGCACGGCGATCACCGCATCGCCATGGCCTTCGCCATCGCCGGGCTTTTCGCGAAAGGCGAGACCGTCATCCACGGCACGGACTGCATCAACACCTCCTACCCCGGCTTCGCCCACCACCTCGACGCCATCCTCCGCGAGCGCCGCAACGCCGGGGACTTTATCCTGCCCACCATCGAGCCATGAAGTTCCACGCCATCGCCATCGACGGCCCGGCGGCCTCGGGGAAAAGCACGCTCGCCCGCGCGCTTGCCGAACGCCTCGGCCTCGTGATGGTGAACTCCGGCGCGATGTACCGCGCCGTCACATGGAAAATCCTCCGTGAGGAAATCGACCCCGCCGATACGGCCGCTGTCATCCGCCTGCTCGATGGAATGGACATCCACTGCGGCCATGAAGGTAGCGTCTCCAACATCCGCATCGACGGCACCGATCCCACCCCTTTCCTCCGCGAGCCGGAGATCAACGCAAACGTCTCCACCGTCTCGGCCATCCCGCAGGTGCGCGAAAGGCTCGTCGCCCTCCAGCGCGATTACCTGAAGCGCACCCACGTCGTCATGGAAGGCCGCGATATCGGCTCTGTCGTTTTCCCCGACACCCCTTTCAAGATCTACATCGATGCCGATCCCTCCGTCCGCGACGAACGCCGCTCCGGCGAGGGCGAGATCGATTCCGTCTCCCAGCGCGACGCCGCCGACAGCTCGCGCAAGACCGCTCCGCTGATGGTCGCGGACGGCGCCACAAAACTCGACACCTCCGCACTCACGATCAGCGGAGTGGTTGACGCGGCCATCGGTATCCTAGGCAAGCAAGGTTTCCCCCTTCCACAGCACTTACCCGATGAGGAACCGCCCACTCCCATGCGCTGGATCTACTGGCTTGGCTGGATGTCCTTCGGCGCCGCCTACCGCACCCTCTTCGGACTGCGCGTCATCGGAAATGAAAACCTGATCAAGGCCGGCCCGGTACTCATCGCCTCCAACCACCAAAGCTTTCTCGACCCGCCACTCATCGGGAACCTCTACCAGACCGAGATGGTTTACTTCGCCCGCAAGACCCTCTTCAAAGGCTTCGGGAAATGGCTCTACCCGCAGTGGAACGCCATCCCCATCGACCAGGACAAGCCGGACACGAGCTCCATGAAAGCGGCGATCCGCAAACTCAAGGAAGGCTGGCGCGTCCTCGTTTTCCCGGAAGGCCAGCGCACCCTCGACGGCAGCATCAACGAGGCCGCTCCCGGCATCGGCATGATCGCCGCCAAGGCCGGCGTGCCCATCCAGCCCGTCCGCATCTTCGGCGCCGACAAGGCTTTACCGCGTGGCTCTGGAAAAATCTCGTTTGCCCGCATCACCGTTAAGGTCGGCCCGCCCATCCTGCTCACCCCCGAGGAATTCAAGGCCTACTCCAACAAGGAAGGCTATCTGGCTCTCACCGAGCGGATTATGGATGGGATTAAGGCGCTTTGAGGCGGTCAGTAAACGGGTTCTTCGTAGGACTCCTCCTTGCTTCCTCGGGCGCTGTAATCATCCTCAAGCGGCGGAGCTTTCATGAAGCCCTCCTCGTGGGCGACATACCCCGCAGCTGCTCCGACCAGAAGGGGGACGCAGGAACACAGCGATAGGAAGAGCGTGATTACGGAAGCGCAAACAATGATCGGTTTGTATGGGTTCCCTTTCATGGACGGCGGAGAACCATGCTGCTATTCCTCTACTTTCTTGATCGGGTTCGTTACCCGGTAACCTTCGTCGTGTGCCACGTAACCCGCCGCCGCTCCGGCGACCAAGGGCAGGCAAGAGTTTAACCCCAGCAGCGCTGCTCCGGCCAACGTGAAGAGGATGATGTTTTTTGGAGATGTTTTCGTTTTCATGGTGTGGTCGGTTTTCATAGGATGTTTGGTGTTAATCATTCTGCCAGAGCGGCTTCGATCGCTTTCTTCAGCTCATCGCTGTCAGGCTTGGTGGCGGATTCGAACCGGGCGACGGGCTTGCCGTTTTTATCGATGAGAATCTTGCCAAAGTTCCATTTTATATTGCCGGGGAACGCGCCGTCCGGGCCGGTGAGCGCCTTGTAAAGCTGGTGCTGCCCGTCCCCTTTCACGGAAAGCTTGCCCATGATCGGGAAGGTCACATCGTATTCCGATTTACAGAACTTCTGGATCTCCTCGATGGTGCCCGGCTCCTGCCCGCCGAAGTCGTTGCAGGGAAAGGCGAGGATCACCAGGCCGGCGGATTGCTTCTCCTCGTAGAGTTTCTGCAAACCTTCGTATTGCTTGGTGAAGCCGCACTTCGAGGCGACATTGACGAGCAGGACCGCCTTGTCCTTGTAGTCGGCAAGGGTGGCCTTTTTGCCCTCTGCCGTAGCGAAGGCGATCTGGGTGATGTCGGCGGCGAAGGCGGAGGAGCACATGACGATGGCGGGAATAACGATCCGGTGGAGCATAACGACACCCTACTCCCCTTTCGCGTGTCGGCAAGGGATGTTTCGAGGCGAATTGCGCTGTCTTGACTACTCTGGCGGTATAGGTATTATACCTGGGTGGAATTTGAGTATGACCCGGCCAAAAGCGAATCCAACCGCACCAAGCATGGTATCGATTTCAGAACGGCGCAATCCCTCTGGCTCGATCCCAACCGGGTTGAGTTTGTCGCACGCTTTTCCGCCGAGGTCAGATATGGACTCATTGGATCGTTCGGAGGTAACCTCTGGGTGGCGATCTTCACTTTCCGCGAAGAAAAAACAAGAATCATATCCGTAAGAAGAGCCAGAGAAAATGAAACAGAAACCTACCATAACCGCTGAGGAATTTGACCGCCGTTTCGACGAAGGTGAGGACATCACCCCTTTCATCGATAAATCATCGCTCCGCCGTCCCGGCCTGGAAGCGCGCCGCGTGAACGTGGACTTTCCCGAATGGATCATCGAGAAGCTGGACGTGCAGTCCATGCTGATCGGCGTGAGCAGGCAGTCGCTCATCAAGCTCTGGATTTCCGAAAGGGTTCAGCAGGAGCAGGAAAGACAACGCAGCCTGACAGGAGCGAGCGTATGACGTCCAGCAAGCAGTGATTGACAAAGGAAGCGGGGACGCTTGGCTAGTGGAGTGAGAGTTACGAGAGTGCCTGAAGCCGGGGCGAAACGGACGATGCTGGATGCCGCCGAGAGGCTGGTCGCCGTGAAAGGCTTTGATTCCGTTTCGATCCGTGACGTGACCGGAGCCGCGAAGGCGAACGTCGCTGCTGTGAACTATCACTTCGGCAGCCGCGAGGGGTTGCTGGCGCTGGTGATGACGCATGTCCTCGAGCCGCTCTGTGCCGAGCGGATCGCGCTGCTGGACGCGGCAGGGAAACAAATTTCCGTAGAGCAGGCGGTGGCCGCCTATGTGAACGCGCTGACACCCGCCGCCGCGCGGATCGGGATGGATACGCCGCTGTTTTTCCGGCTCGCCGGGCAGATCCTTTCCCTACCGGACGAGGCGCTGCCGCCCGCGATGAAGGAGGCCCGCCGCGAAACAACCCGGCGTTTCCTCGTAACTCTCGGCAAGGATCTCACCGACGACTGGGCGTTCTTCGAAGCCGGCCTCGCGCATTCCCTTGTGGTGGAGGCAGATTCGAAAAACATCAACACCCTAATGACCCGCTGGATCACGTTCGGTATCCGCGGTCTGGGAGCCACGGCGGGCAAACGCGAGGACGATGCCCAAGGACTACTCTTCGAATTCTAAGCCGTTTACGCTCGTTCAATCC
>Ga0247833_1000291_pt1 | contig 89848 bp, 52 predicted proteins | sample LaCruzMarch2015__7_FD_187117 | JGI IMG/M metagenome (GOLD analysis project Ga0247833, IMG submission 187117) | Freshwater microbial communities from meromictic Lake La Cruz, Castile-La Mancha, Spain - LaCruzMarch2015_8m | ecosystem: Environmental > Aquatic > Freshwater > Lake | place: Spain...
CTTCGCCGCCAGAGATAAAAAACTCGAAGCGGCCAGACAGAACCGCAAAACTAAACGACAACAACAAACCCGCCTCGTAGCTTAACCTCTCTCAGCTATTTGGACATTCACGCTGAGGCATTACAGTGCTGGAGTTCGGATTTGATGATCCGCGGGTTGTCCGTGAGCAGATCGGGCGATACGCCAAGGCCGGATTTCCACCGGATTACGGCCTGTTTGCTTGCTGCATGATGGTCAAGAGACATCACTCCAGCCGCTTGCGCGCGATGTGCGATTGCTGGGCTGAAGAATATCTGGCGGGTTCGCGCCGCGACCAACTGAGTTTGACGTATGCATCGTGGAAGCATGCGCGGACCACCGGAGAGCCTCTCAATATCAAAACTTTCGACTTCGATGAGGTCTATGTCCGACGCCAATTGTTCATCATCAACCATCACATCCGACCGCGCGTATGGAGCCGGGCCGCTCCCAGTGTCCAGCGCACCCAGCCAACAACGAAGCTTCCGGTTTCCGTTGGGCACGCACCCAAGTCGGGGAAGAGTTCGAGCAGAACTTCCGGGACCTTCGCCTATTGCACCCTTGCGATCCATGCACCCTACCGGCAACGCGCCCGGCTGCTCTGCGCCGACTTGGCCGGCCAGTCGGTGGTGGTTTTCACCGATGAGCCCTCCGACTTCAGCGACCTTCCCGTGATCGCCATCCGGCACGAGCCGGTCGGGCTCATGGCCCGCGAGTTTCTCCGGCGGCAAATGCCCGCCAGCGTCGAGCGCGGATCACCGGCCTACCACGACAAACGCTTCCTGATGGAGCGCGTGCTTCGCGATTTCCACACTGCGATTTTTCTGGATGCGGATTGCCGGATTCGCGGAGCAGTTCCGGAATTGCGCTTTTCACCGGGTCTGGCGCTTGGATCCCAACCGTCCCGCAGCGTCGCCCAGCACCTGCAGCAGGTCGGCTCGTGGCGACTTCCGTTCTTCATGGAACTTCTGGCGGAACTCCGACTCGAGCCCGATTTGCTCGACCGCGCGACCTTTTGCTTCGAAACCTGCATGGCCGTCACCAAGGGAATTCAAGAAGAAAGGTTTTTCGAACTGTGGGGGCGCGCGGCGGAGTTCTTGCACGCTCGAGGCGTGTTCTATGGCGAGGGCGGGGTCATCGGGCTCGCCGCGGCCGGGGCCGGCTGGGAACCGGAGATTGGTGCCCTCTCGCCGATCAGCCAACTCATCGAACACGAGGGCGGAGGCCCAAAGGGACACTTTTCCGCGGGAACATTGGAAGCAGGACGACCCACGACAGAACCACCTGAAATCGTCGCGGCGGCAACTTCCAAAACCAACGACCAGACGGGGTCAAACGACGGGAAAGCTCCACAGGTTATGCTGCTCGTGCTCGGCATGCACCGTTCAGGAACCAGCGTGGCCGCCAAGATGCTGGAGTGCTTGGGGGCGGTCAGCTCGACCAACCTTTTGCCTCCCGACCCCGACAATCCGAGGGGGCACTTCGAAGACGCCGACGTCGGGGCTTTCAATGAATACACCCTCCTGCCAGCCCTCGGATCAATGGGGTCCAGCTTGCTCCCCTTGGATCTGGACACGCTGGAGAGCATCGAGCGGCAGAAACTCGCAGCCGAGGCGCGGGAGATCTTGCAGCGGAACTACCGGCAGTATGCACCTCTCTCGGTCTTGAATGATCCCCGGATCGCCATCCTCCTGCCCTTTTGGTTGCCCGTGTTGCGCGAAGCCGGATTCAACGTCAAAGTAGTCTGTGTGGTCCGCGATCCGCTGGACGTCGCACGGTCAATTAGATCGCGCAACGGTTTTCCGATCATCCACGGAGCCTTGCTCTACGCCAAATACTGGGCGGCAATTCTTGCCGGTGTAAAGTCCACGCCGTTGGTTCTTGTCGCCTTCAAAGATTTGCTGGCCGACCCGAGAATTGCCCTCCAGCACATTGCCAAGCATTTTGACATCGGCTTACCTCCGGAATTTCCGGAGCACGTGGCCGCGCTCCAAGCATCCTTTCTGGACGCCTCGACCCTCACAGACTCCCAAGACGCAGACCCTCCCGCTGCAGTGGAGGAGGTGCCCGCCGAGGTAACTGCACTCCACGAGGCGCTCCTCCATGCGGTCCGGACCCAAGATCACGCACCGGCTGAACACCAAGCCGAAACCACTGCCACCGATCTGGCCGGATTGGCACCACTCCTTTATGAGATCGATTGGGCCAATGCAGGCCGGCTTGGACTTTTCCGGACGCGGCAAAGGCAGGCTTACCAGCTCGAAGTGGCCGACTTCAGGCTCTCGAAACTCGGCCTGACCCATCGGGAAAGCATCCAGCGGGATGCGGCCGCCATTGAGCGACTGCGAGAGGCACTGGCTGCGGAAGAGCGGACGACCGAGACACTGCGCGCGAGCACGTCGTGGCGCGTCACCTCCCCGCTGCGACGGCTCGTCGAGCTCGGGCAGCGTATAGCCGCGATGAGCAAGTGGGCCCCGGTCTCCGTCAGGGCACTACTGCGGGGGCGCAGTCGCCAACTTTTTGACCCGGAGTGGTATTTGCGAGAAAACCCGGATGTCCATCAAGCCGGGTGGAATCCACTTTTTCATTACGCCCTCCACGGCGTGTTTGAGGGGCGCATTCCCACCCCCAATTCGGTCGGTGCCATCAAGTCTCCTGATGCATCCGCGCGATGAAACCGACCGACATGTTTGAATCGCTTTTCCCGCGCCGGCGGCTCGGCAGCGCCGACTGGCTGCTGGCAGCCGTCAGCCTTGGAGTGTGCTTCTTTATCTTCCACCACTGGGATCTCTACGCCACCGGGTGGAGTTCCCTGAACTATCTGTTCGGATCCCCTGCCGACTTCTACGAGAACAGCAAGATCTTCGTCGGCAATCAAACGAGCATGATCGGCACAGGCTATCTCCCGCCAATTTACCTCATCTTCGCACTCGTGCTTTATCCGCTCAAACTGCTCGGCCTCATCACCGGCCCGGAGCACTTTCCCCTCGCCGGCATCTACACGCTCAAGGCGTTGATCACTGCGGTCTACTTGCTCTCCGGCTGGGTCTTCTACCGGCTGACCGGCTTCTACTCGGCAGACACCGGATGGCGGAAGTTCACCACGGCCGTATACCTGACCAGCCCGATCCTCATTTTCACGCAGTTTGTCTTCAGCCAGTTCGACATCTTTTATGTCGTCCTCACGCTCGCCGGATTCGGGCTCATGCTGAAGCGCCGCATCTTCGCCGCCTCGCTCGCGTTCGGTCTCGCCATCACTTTCAAATCCTTTCCCGCTCTTGTTTTCCTGCCGCTGCTGCTGCTCGTGGAGAAACGGTTCTGGCGTCTGGCTGCTGCGGGACTCGTGTTTGTTCTGCCGTTCGCGTTGCTGCAGATGGTGTATTCAGGCTCCCCGGCGTTTGCGGAGGGAGTGACCAACAATCAGGCGCAGGGCCGGATTTTTGCCGCCGGGATGGATCTGGAGGGTTGGACAATCCTTTTCTTTTTTTCGGGATGCTTCCTTCTCTGCGGCTGGAGCTACCTGGCCTCGCCCGGGCCGGAACGCTTCGCGCGCCAGGCTACCTTCATTTATCTGGCTGGCAGCATCCTCCCCTTCCTCTTCGTCAACTGGCATCCGCAGTGGTTGGTCTCCGTCATGCCTGCCATCGCACTCACGACCATGACGGACCGGCGTTGGGAGCGTTTCCTGGTTCTCGATCTCGCGGGGATGGCCTTCTACATAGCCACCACAGTCACCTTCTTTTCCCGTATCGAGCACAGCATGTTCCACCTGCAGGCCCTGCAGTCGCCGGAGAATTCGGGTTGGAGCATGGGAGTCTTGCTCGGCGTTTTCGGAGACAAGAGCGCGAGTGTGTATGCCTCGCTTTTCTGGGGCTACCTCGTGCTGCAATTGGCGGCCAAAGCAAACCTGCTTCCCCTCGCGAATTTCTCGCGAGAGGACAACGGCATGTCGCTGGCCCCCCTGCGTCTCAGGCTCTACGGCGGACTCGCCATCTTCGTTGTGCCGTTTCTCGCCACGCTGGCTCTCAATGGCCTCCGGCCATTGCCGGGACACCTGAGCAGTTTCAACGAGGTTTTTCCCGGCGAACTGTCCGCTGGACGGGTTTTTGAGCAGACCATCAGCGGCCATCCGGGCAAGCTGCGCGGTGTGTCCTTATTTCTTGGAACCTTCCGACGCGAGAATACCGGGACGCTCTCGCTGGAGTTGATCGATTCATCCGGACGCACGGTGGACCGGGCACAAGTGCCGGCCGTTTCCGTCCGCGACAACTCTTGGACATATTTTTCCTTTGGCGGAGTCAAGCTGCAGCCGGGGGCCGTCTACACTGTCAGGTTGCAGTCGCCGGACTCCGCGGAAGGGAACGCGGTGACCTGGTGGGCCTCCCGCCGGAACCGCTACGCCGGCGGCGAGGCCCTGGTTGACGGCAGCCAGTCCGAAGGCGACTTCGCCTTGCGTTTGGAGATTGACGATCCGGAACCCAATGGAAAACACGACCGACCCTAACCAGACTTCCGCAGGCTCTCGCCCGCTCGAGGATCTCGAGCAACGGATGGCCGGGCTGCAGCACGAGCGCGATCGGCTGGCCGCACGGGTGACGGCCTTGGAAGCGAGCAGCAGCTGGCGGTTAACCACCCCGTTGCGAGCGGCCGTCATGGCAGGGCACCGCACACGCCAGTTTGCCCGACGGGCTGCAGATTGGTGGGCGGGCCGGGCCGCCGCCCTGCGCTCGCCGGGCCGGGACATTGATGATGCGGCTTCGGCCAAAGAAGACGCAGACAGGGACATCGACGCCGCGATGCCGCGCCGGCTCCTGCCGCGGCGCATTCTCATTGTCGCCGAGGTTTCGATCCCGCAGTGCCTGCGCTACCGCGTGCGGCAGAAGGCCGAGACCCTCGAGGCCATGGGATATGACGTGACCGTCCTGTCCTGGCGGGATCCGGCGGGTTGCCGGAGCGCCCTGCTGGCCCATGGCTGTGTGATTTTCTACCGGACGCCGGCGGTGAGGGAGGTGACCGACGTGGCGCTGGAAGCGCGGGAGCGCGGCATGATGACGTTCTTCGAGATCGACGACCTTGTTTTCGACGTGGACGAGTATGCCCGCAACAGCAACCTGCGATCCCTGCCGCCGACCGACCGGAACAACCTGCTGCGCGGTGCCGAGCTTTACCGCGACATGCTCCGGCACGTGGACTCCGCCGTGGCCAGCACGCCGCTCATCGCCGATCGGTTCACCCGGCTCGGGGCGAGATCGGTGCACGTGGTAGCGAACGCCCTCGACCCGATCCATCTGGCGGCGGCGGCCAGGAGCTATCCGAAACCCGCGACGGACGAGGTCACCATCGTCTATGGCAGCGGAACCGACACGCACGATGCGGATTTCGCGGTGGCGGCCGAGCCCCTCGCCCATGTCATGCAGGAAAATCCGCACGTTCGGCTTCTCCTGGCCGGCCCGCTTCGCCTGCCGGAGTGCCTCGCGCCGTTGGCCGGGCGCATCATCCGCATCCCCATGATGCCGGTCGAGGATTACCAGGCCTGTCTGGCCCGCTGTGACATCAGCCTCGCGCCGCTGGAGCCGGGCCTTTTCAACGACGCCAAGAGCAACATCAAATTCCTCGAAGCTTCGGTCCTCGGCCTGCCCACCGTCTGCTCCCCGGCGGCGGAGTTTGTCAGCGTCATTCGGGACGGCGAAAACGGCTTCTTGGCCGGCACTCCTGCGGAGTGGCACGGGAAGCTGTCGCGCCTGGTCGCGGATCCGGTGTTGCGCCAGCGACTCGGCCAGACGGCGAAGGCCTGCGTTCTGCGCGACTTCCATCCGAACAACCTCACGCGGAGGCAGCTTGAACCGCTGGTCCGCTCGGCCTTCGCGCCTCCGGAGCCGCCTGAGCCCGCGACCCTCAAAGTCTTGGTTGTCAATGTCCACTTCGCCCCCGAGTCATTCGGCGGCGCCACCATCGTGGCCGAGCAGCTGACCGAAGAACTTTCCCGGCAGCCCGGCACGGAGGTGAGCATTTTCACCGGCACCCATGCCGCCGCCGTCCCGCTGGACGGCCTTCAGCGCTATGCTTGGCGGGGGCTGCCCGTCTATGCCGTGCGCCTCCCGGTGCCCGGGGAGTTTCCCCACGACCATGAGAACCCCCGGGCCGCCCGCTTGTTCTCCGAGGTCCTCGATATTCTTCAACCCGACGTCATCCATTTCCATTGCGTGCAAATGCTGTCCGCCGACCTCGTGAAAGTCGCGCAGCTGCGCGGCGTGCCGCACGTGGTCACGATCCACGACGCCTGGTGGATCTGTGAGCGCCAGTTCATGGTCACGGGCGAGGGCAAATACTGCGGCCAACGCGGGGTCGACCCGCTGAAGTGCGTCGGCTGCACCCCGGATGCGGGGTTCACGCAGCGCAGATTCCGTCAGCTTTGGCAGATGCTGGAGGGCGCCACGCACCTGCTGACCCCGAGCAGTTTTTTCCGCGAGCTCTACCTCCAGACCGGCGTGAATCCCGCGAGGATCAGCGTCAACCGTAACGGTGTCCGGCCGGCGAGGACGACAGGAACCTCGCGGGCAAAGTCGACCGGGGATGGCGAGGTTACGCTCGCCTTCCTCGGCGGACGCGGCTTGCACAAAGGCTACTTCTGGCTGCAGGAGGCCATGGCTGAAATCGAAGAGTCGAACTACCGACTAAAAGTTTGCGACCTCGACCTGATCCACGGGCACCGTTCCATCGAGCGCAAAGACTGGAAAATCGCGGGCCATCTCGACATCACCGCACCCTACAATCAGGACGCCATCGACGCATACTTCGCCGACATCGACGTGCTCCTTTTCCCTTCGCTTTGGAAAGAGAGTTTCGGCCTGACCGTGCGCGAGGCGCTCTTGCGCGACATCTGGGTCATCTCGACCGACTGCGGCGGACCGGTCGAAGACCTGGTCGATGGCGTCAACGGCACCATCGTCCCCATGGGAGACACGATGGCGTTCCGGCAGGCGGTGCGGGATGCACTGAATGACGCCGGGCGCCTGCGGTCGCACGTGAACCCGCACAAAGACGGGATCCGCTCCTTTGCCGAGCAGGCCCGGGAGACGCGCTCTTTCCTCGCGGAAGCAGCCGCAGCAAAGATCTAGCGACCATGCAGCCGAGGTCGAAAGACGAAGAAATCGCGCGCCTCCGGGCTGCGCTTGCCGAGAGCGACGCGCGGATCGCGTGCCAGACAGGCCGGATTGACGCCCTGCTGGCCAGTTCGAGTTGGCGCGTGACGCGACCGCTGCGGGCGGGTGCGTTGGCGTTGCACAAACTGTCCACGGCGCTTCGCTCGCTCACGGGCACCGGGAACAATTATGGCCGCTGGATCAAGCGATACGACACGCTCGACGGCCCCACTCGGCGGCGACTGCTCGCCGAGGCCGGTTCACTTGCTCGGCGCCCTCTTATTTCGGTCATCATGCCCGTCTATGATCCTGCCCCGGAGCACTTGGACGAGGCCATTTGCTCTGTGCGCAACCAGATCTACGCGGAGTGGGAACTTTGCCTGGCCGATGACGCCTCAAAGAATCCCGCCGTGCGCCGCGTGATCGAATGTCATGCGGCCGAGGAACCGCGCATCAAGACGGTTTACCGGGCGGAAAACGGCCATATTTCGCGCGCGTCAAACTCGGCACTCGCGCTGGCCACGGGCGAATTCATTGCGCTTCTGGACCACGATGACCTGCTGGCCGCTCATGCCTTGCTCCTGATCGCGCGGACCGTCGCAGATCATCCGGACGCCGCCTTGATCTACTCCGACGAGGACAAGATCACTTCCTCCGGCCGGCGCCATGATCCGTATTTCAAGTGCGAGTTCAACCGCGAGTTGTTGCTGACGCAGAACATGATCAGCCACCTCGGGGTTTACCGTCGCGACCTGGTCATGGAACTCGGTGGATTTCGCGATGGCTTCGAAGGATCGCAGGACTGGGATCTTGCGCTGCGGGTGGTGAGCCGCGTGACCACCGAACGTATCGTGCACATCCCGCGTGTGCTCTACCATTGGCGCACCTCGCCAGGAAGCACCGCCGCGGCCACGGAGGCCAAGGGCTACGCGATGGAAGCCGGACGCAAAGCCGTGGCGGACCACCTCCGGGAGGCCGGCGTCAGCGCGGAAGTCTCGCCGTCCCCCGAAATGGCCTCGGCCAACCGCGTGCGTTACACGCTGCCGACCCCGCCGCCGCTCGTCAGTCTTCTCGTCCCGACCCGCGACCGTCGAGACCTTCTGCGCCGATGCCTCGCCTCCGTGCTCGAGAAGACGCGTTACGCTCCGTTTGAAATCCTCGTCCTCGACAATGACACAGCCGAGCCGGAGACCGTCGCGTATTTGCGGGATCTGGCCGACCCGCGCGTGCGCGTGCTGCCAATGTCAGGACCATTCAACTTCTCCGCGCTGAACAACGAAGGCGCGCGCCGCGCGGCCGGCGACGTTCTGGTGCTTCTCAACAACGATGTCGAGGTCCTGAACCCCGACTGGTTGGACGAGTTGGTTTCCGTGGCCCTGCAGCCGGGTGTTGGCGCGGTGGGGGCGCGCCTTTGGTATCCGGGCACACTCGGACTCCAGCACGGCGGCGTGCTGCTCGGGATCGGTCCGTTGGCCGGCCACGCTCACCGACGCCTCCGCCGCGGGCAAACCGGGTATTTCGGGCGCGCCGTCTTGCGTCAGGAATTCAGCGCCGTCACAGCCGCCTGCCTGGCCGTGCGGAAAACTCTTTATCTGGAAGCCGGCGGACTCGACGAGCGACTGCCCGTCACCGGCAACGACGTCGATTTCTGCTTGCGGCTGCGGCAGGCCGGGCACCGGAACATCTGGACACCCCATGCGGAATTGCTCCACCACGAATCGGTCTCGCGCGGGGCGGATAACACGCCGGAAAAGCACATCCGCGCGGCCATGGAGCAGAAACTCGTCCGGGAGCGCTGGGCGCGCTGGCTGGAGGCCGACCCGGCCCACAACCCCAACCTGACTCTCGTTGACACCGACTTCAGCCTGGCTTGGCCGCCGCGAACCGCGCCGCTTTAGTTTGATCCGTCCTCCCATGACCAACGCATCGTCCGACCACAACTCGCCCGTGGACATTGCGGTGGGCCAGGGCCGATCAATCCGCATGCTCGACTGTGGCGGACGGGACCAGATTGTCCGCGCTTGCGCGGCCGAAGGGTGGCGTGCGCTTGAGAGACCCATGTCGGAGATTTTTTACTCCTGCGTGCAGGCCACGGACGGCGCGGTGGTGGATGTCGGGGCGAACACCGGATTTTACACCCTGCTGGCTGCGGTCGCGCGGCCCGGGTCGGTCCTCTGGGCCTTCGAGCCAGACCCGCAAGTCCGACCGATCCTTGAGGAGAACGTCCGTCTCAACCATCTCACGGGCCGCGCGATCTTGTTCGCCGAGGCCCTCAGCGACCGCCCCGGAGTTGCTTCGCTTTATCTTCCCACGAGGGAGCACGGGTGCGTCGAGACGAGCTCATCCCTTGAGTCGTCCTTCAAGAGTTCCCACGCGGAGGTGCTGCCGGTGGCAGTCAACACGCTCGATGCGCGGGTCGCCGAATCGATGTCCGGCCGGATTGGCCTCATCAAAATCGATGTGGAGGGCCATGAGGCCGCCGTTCTGGCCGGGGCTTCAGCCACGGTGCAAAGCCACCAACCGTGGATCTTTATCGAGGTGCTTCCCGGCGCGGATTTCGATGCTCTGCATGATTTTCTGGATCGCCACTGCTACGTGGCCATCGCCTTGCATCCCGCGGGGCTGGGCCACCCCACGCAGGCAATCGCTTTCGTAGAAAACGCCTGGAACCACCTGCTCCTGCCCACCGCGGAAGCCGTGACCGCCCTAGCTAGCCTGAACGCCGTGGCGGGCGCGGAATCGAGGTCGCCAAAGGCCAAATCCACCAGCGCGGACCGCGGGATTTGATCGACGCGGCGGCTGTTTAGTTTACAGAAGTCGGATGCCAACTAGGGCGGCGGCGCCAGTCCCGAAAACCTAGACACTCCGACGGAGCCCCCTGAATCCACGACCACCCATGCGAATCGCCTATGGCACCACCGTCCTGCAACGCGCCCTGCGGGAGGATTCCCTCGATGGAATTGGCCGCTACGTTGGGGAATTGCGCAACTGCCTGCAAAGGCATGAGGATTTAGAAATCAGTCCGTTCGTCTTCTCCGGCAGCAGATTGCGCCTCACTCATGGGGAAGCGACGACCGATGCCGGGCCGTTCCTCCGGCAGGCGGCCTTTTCCCTTGCCACCAATCGCGACTTTCCTGTGGCGACGAGAACCCTGACCGCCGGGACGGATTTGATCCACGCCACGGACCACTTCATTCCCAAGATCCGCGGCATCCCCGTGGTTGCGACGTTGCAGGACGCCATTCCGCTTTCGCACCCCGAGTGGATCGGCTACTCGTTCAAGACGCTGAAGAACGCCCTTTGGCGACGCTCGGCGCAATGGGCGGACCATATCCTGACCATCTCCCAGGCTTCCAAGAGCGAGATCGTCAAGTGGTTCGGATTGCCCGAGGAGAAAATCACAGTCACCCCGCTGGGCGTCGGCCAATGGTGGTTCGACGAAGTTTCGCGCGAGGAGCTGGCGCGGGTCCGCCGCAGCCACCAACTGCCCGAGCACTATTTCCTTTTCGTCGGCACTCTGCAGCCGCGAAAAAATCTCCGCCGCATTATCGAAGCCCACCGGACGCTGCCTGCCTCGGTCCGGCGGCAGGTCCCCCTGGTGGTGGCCGGACGCGCCGGCTGGAGTTGCAAAGCGGACATCGCCGAGTTGGAGCATGGCGACGAAGGCACGCTTCGCTGGCTGCGCCACGTTCCCGAGGCGGACCTTTTGCCTCTCTACAAGCAATCGGTCGCGCTCGTGCTGCCTTCGCTGCACGAAGGCTTCGGACTGCCGGTGCTGGAGGCTTTCGCCGCCGGACTTCCGGTCGTGACCTCCAACACCACCTCCCTGCCCGAGGTGGCCGGCGACGCGGCGCTCTTGGTCAACCCCTGCGAGGTCGGAGAAATCGCCGTGGCCATGCGAGCCTGCCTGAACAACCGGGACCTTGGCAAATCGCTCGCAGGCAAAGGCCGCGAGCGGGCCATGCACTTTACCTGGGAACGCACCGCGGCAACGACCATGGAGGTCTACCGCCAGGTGCTCAAGGGGTCAGGCGTTCGCACACCGCGAGCGAATGAGGGTTTGGTCGGCGCAGGCAGGTAGAACCGTTTTTTTCCTCCGGCCGTGATGCCCTTGGGCATCGCGGCTTTTTTTATGCCCCGAAGAAGCTCCGGCCCGCGCAGGCGCCCTCAGGCTTTGGCCCGGGCGGCGAGATCGACGAGGAGGCGCTTGGCCGCATCGGGGATGACCGTGCCGGGGCCGAAAATCTCGGCGGCACCACGCTCGCGGAGGTAGTCGTAATCCTGCGCGGGAATGACGCCGCCAATGACCACCAGGATGTCGTCGCGGCCGAGTTTCTTGAGTTCCCCGACCAGCTGCGGCAGCAGGGTTTTGTGGCCACCGGCCAGCGAACTGAACCCGACGATGTGCACGTCGTTCTCCACCGCCTGCTTGGCGGTCTCCTCGGGCGTCTGAAAGAGAGGACCGATGTCGACGTCGAAGCCGAGATCGGCGTAAGCGGTGGCCACGACTTTGGCCCCGCGGTCGTGCCCGTCCTGACCCATTTTGGCCACGAGGATGCGCGGGCGCCGTCCGTGTTGGGCCTCGAAGCTCTCGCAAAGGCTCCGCACCTCGGCGATGGATTTGCTCTCGCCGAACTCGCGTCCGTAGACGCCGGAGATGGAACGGACCACGGCCATGTGGCGGCCGTAAACTTCCTCCATGGCATCGGAAATCTCGCCGAGGGTCGCGCGGGCGCGCGCGGCTTCCACTGCGAGGGCCAGCAGGTTGCCGTTTTCGTTGCGGGCCGCGTCAGTCAGGGCCTTGAGCGCGGCGTCAACCCGGGGCTGATCGCGTTCGGCCCGGAGCTTCTTGAGCTGCGCCACCTGCTCCTCACGCACGGCGGTATTGTCCACCTCGAGAATGTCCAGCGGGTCCTCCTTGGCCAGACGGTCGTGGTTGACGCCGACGATGATTTCCCGGCCGGAATCAATCTGGGCCTGACGCCGGGCGGCCGCTTCCTCGATGCGCATCTTGGGCAAACCCGTGCCGATGGCTTTGGCCATGCCGCCCAGCTTCTCCACCTCGACGATGTGGGTCCAGGCGCGCTCCATCAGATCTTTCGTCAGGCTCTCGACAAAATACGATCCGCCCCACGGATCGACCGTGCGGCAGATGCCCGTCTCGTCCTGCAGAAAAAGCTGGGTATTGCGGGCGATGCGGGCGGAGAAATCGGTCGGCAGCGCGATGGCCTCGTCGAGCGAGTTGGTGTGCAGTGACTGCGTGCCCCCGAAGGCCGCGGCCATGGCTTCGACGCAGGTGCGGATGACATTGTTGAACGGATCCTGCTCGGTCAGGCTCCAGCCCGAAGTCTGCGAGTGCGTGCGGAGGGCCAGCGACTTGGGATTCTCGGCCCCGAGGCCCTTCAGCAGTTTGGCCCAGAGCACCCGGGCCGCGCGCATCTTGGCGATCTCCATGAACATGTTCTTGCCCTGCGCCCAGAAGAACGACAAACGCGGGGCGAAGGCATCGATGGGAATACCCGCCTTCATGCCCGCCCTGAGGTATTCCACGCCATCGGCCAGCGTGTAGGCCATTTCAAGGTCGGCCGTCGCCCCGGCCTCCTGCATGTGGTAGCCGGAAATGCTGATGCTGTTGAACTTCGGCATGTGCTGAGACGTGTAGGCAAAAATGTCGGCGATGATGCGCATCGAGGCTTCGGGCGGATAGATGTAGGTGTTGCGCACCATGTATTCCTTGAGGATGTCGTTCTGGATCGTCCCGGTGAGTTTCTCCGCCGACACGCCCTGCTCCTCCGCCGCCACAATGTAGAAGGCCAGCACCGGCAAGACCGCGCCGTTCATCGTCATGGAAACCGACATGCGGTCGAGTGGGATGCCATCGAAGAGCACCTTCATGTCGAGGACCGAGTCAACCGCCACCCCGGCTTTGCCCACGTCGCCGACGACCCGCGGGTGATCGGAATCGTAACCGCGGTGCGTGGCCAGATCGAAGGCGATGGAGAGTCCCATCTGCCCGGCCGCGAGATTGCGGCGGTAGAAGGCGTTGCTCTCACGCGCGGTCGAGAACCCGGCATATTGCCGGACGGTCCACGGGCGGGTCACATACATCGTGGCGTAGGGCCCGCGCAGGAAGGGCGGGAGGCCCGCGGTGAAACCCAGTTGCGGACAAGCTGCGAGATCGGACGGCCGGTAAACCGGCTTCACGTCGATCTGCTCCATCGTGGTCCAAGCCGGGCCATCGGGGGCACTGGCGGCCGTGGGAACGCCGGCCTCGTGGGTGAGAGGCACGGTGGAAAAATTCGGGATCTTGCTCATGAGGCCACTCCAAGTTTTTTCTGCCATTCCGCGAGGAACGCCCCGCAGTCGGTTTTCAGGTGGATGAAATCAGCAATCCCCGCCGCCTTGAACGAATCAACCTGCTCGGCGGGATACCCGGCGAGGAGCAAGGGCATGACTCCCGACAACGCAGCCAGCGCGGGGGGCACGAGTTCCGCATAGGTTTCATCCGTCGAGCAAAGCACGGCGGCCAGCGCGCCCGATGTGCGGGCGGCCTCGGCGGCGGCGGCGGGCGTCTCGAAACCAGACGGATAAAAAACGTCAAATCCGCCCGGCTCGAGAAATCCGCGCACAAAGTCCGCCCGCGCCTTGTGCTGCCGGAGCGGACCCATGGTGAGCAAAATGATTTTGGGAGGCGCCCCGGTCCGCGTGGCAAAGGCGTGGGCGTGGGCCCGCAGTTGTTCGAACCCGCCGGCCAGGCGTTCCGCCGAGGTCTGCCGGTTGGCGGGCAGCGGTTGCTCGGTCGCGTTGGCGTATTGATTGACCCCGACCATGATTCGCCGGCGCTGGGAGAGCGTTTGGCGCTGGCTCTGCGCGGCTTTGGCCACGCAGTCTTCGCCGCTCCCCTGCTCGGATTTTTGCAATTCATTCCAGGCCGCCTCGGCAATTTCCCGGGTCAGATTTTCGACAAACCAGGACCCGCCGGCCGGGTCGGCCACGGCGGCGGCATGGCACTCTTCGCGCAAGATGGTCTGCGTATTGAGCGCGATCCGTCGGGAAAAATCATCCGGCTGACGAAAAACCTCGTCGAACGGCGAAACGACGAGGCTGTCGCAACCGCCCAGCACGGCGGCGTAGGCCGACACGGTCGAGCGGAGCATGTTCGTGTGCGGATCAAGCGAGGACTGCTGCCAGCGCGAGGTGCGGGCGTGGATGACCATGCGGGCGGCCTTGGGCGATCCGCCGCAGGCCGTGACAATCCGCGCCCAGCCGAAACGCGCGGCCCGGAGCTTGGCCAAGGCGACAAAAAACTCCCCGCCCGCGGCAAAAGAAAAGCGGATTTTTCCCGCCGCCTCGTCCACGGAAAGTCCGTCCGACTCGGCCGCCCGCAGAATCTGCAGACCCGCGGCCCACGCATACGCGACCTCCTGCACGGCGGTGCCGCCCTGCTCGTGGACTTCATCCGCCGCGACGCTGGTCAAGCCCGGAGCGAGCACACCGTCACCCTCGGGCACGGTTTTCCAATCAGCCGACACCTTGGCCCCGCGCACGTAGGGAAAGACGCCCGGATCGTTCTCCGCCCCGGGGAGGGACGAAAAATTTTCCTGCTGGTAAATCGGTTCGACGGTCAGCCCGTCGGGCGTGCGGCTGGTCAGCTTGTCCAGCGGTTTGCCCTTGAGCGTGGCTTCGGCCGCCGCTTTCCAGTCGGCCAGATTGGCGGCGGAGAATTCGGTCAGTCCCAGTTTTTCGGCAAAAAGATTTTGGCTCATACGTTCAGCTCCTGGACTTCGACATTATGCCGCTGTCCCTCGATGTGCATGACATAGCGTTTGGCCGGACCGCCTTTGGACTCGGCCGCCGGTGCGGATGAGGCGGGAGCGGAGGGAGCGGCCACGGTTTTGGGTTCACCGGGCTTCTCGCCCCGCAGAAGCTTTTCCATTTCCACCGGGAACATGGCAAAGAGGACGGCGGTTTCGTTGTCCTCGGAGAAGCCCTTTTCCCTGAGTTTCTCGCGCAGCGCGGGGAGGCCGGGCTGGAGCAGATCGGCCGGACGGCCCACCATGGCCTTGGTTCCGCTCTGCTTCTCCACGAGGGCGAGAAGTTCCTGGTCCACCGGGCCGGGCGTGCGGCCGTATTTGCCCAGCACGACGTCCTGCGCCGGTTGGGAGATCATTTTCCACCGTCCGAATTTCACGTTGAGCATGGCCTGCGTGCCGACGATCTGTGAAGTCGGAGTGACCAGCGGGATGTAGCCGAGGGCGGCCCGCACCACGGGCATTTCCTTGAGCACTTCATCGTAACGCGCCGCCATGCCCTGATCTTTCAGTTGCGTGCGGAAGTTGCTGAGCATGCCGCCCGGCACCTGATAGGTCAGGATGTCGACATCCACCCGCTCGTTGGCCGGACTGGTGAAGGCGGAGAGCTCGCCGTAAACTTTCTCGAAGTGCGTGCGGAGGCGGGCGAGGCGCTCGCGGTCGTAGTCGGGACAGCGGGGATGACCTGCGAGCAGCGCCATCATGCGCAGGGTGTCCGGCTGGGACGTGCCATTGGCAAACGGCACGATGGATGTCTCGACCGCGTCGACTCCGGCCTCGATGGCCGCGAGATAGGAGGAAGCCGCCAGGCCGGCGGTGTCGTGGCTGTGCAGGATAATCGGAACGCTGAAGCGCTTTTTCAGCGAGGAGACCAGCTCGTAGGCCACCTTCGGCGAGATCAGGCCGGCCATGTCCTTGATGCTGACCGACTGGCAGCCCATGTCGACGAGGGCCTGGCCGAACTCGACGAAGGCCTTAGTCGTGTGCACCGGGCTGATGGTATAGCAAATCTCGCCCCGCGCCTGCTTGCCGGCCGCCAGGGTCGCACGCACAGCTGTGGCAAGATTCCGCGGGTCGTTCAACGCATCGAAAATGCGCAGCACATCCATGCCGCGATTGGTCGTGCAGTTGACGAAAGCCTCGACCACGTCATCGGGGAAGCTGGTGTATTGCACGATGTTCTGCCCGCGCAGCAGCATGGAATGCGGCGTGTTCGGGGCGCCCTGCTTGAGCGCGGTGATGCGCGCGAAGGGGTTTTCCCCGAGGTAGCGCAGGCAGGAATCAATCGTCGCCCCGCCCCACGTTTCGAGCTGAAGAAAGCCAAGGGCATCAAGGTCGGCCAGGGCCGGGAGCATCTGCTCCGTTTTCATCCTTGTTGCAGCGAGGGACTGGTGCCCGTCCCGGAGCACCGTGTTGGTGAAGGCAACGGGTTTATTCATTAGAAGAACTTATAGTATGCACCTTTTTGCTCCACGGCAATAAAAACGCTCGGAATTTTGACGACCGCCTCACTTGAGCACGACCCCGGTCAGCGGCGGCAGGGTGATTTCGCCGGTGGTGGAGAGTTTGACGGCGTCGGGAGAGCCCTGGCTGACAAACACAACCTCCTTGGCCGGCGCAGGGAGGGCGACGGTCTGGGGTTCGTTCGAGCGGTTGAGCACGACCACGCGCCGATCGGCGCCGGTGCCGCGGGTGAAGCCGAAGACATTGCGCTGGTCGTCGGCCACGACGACCTCAAAGTCGGCCGTCTTGAAAGCCGCGTTGGCATGGTGCAGGGCGATGGCCGTGCGGAAAAATTCCTGCATGTCCTTGTCCACATTCGGATCGTCCTCCGGACGCTGACGCCCGCGCGGGTCGATTTTCTCGAGGTCCATCTTGAGGTCGTCCCACGCCATCGGCTTGCGGCAATCCGGGTCATCTCCACCCCACATGCCGACCTCGACGCCGTAGTAGAACATCGGGGCGCCTACGTAAGTGAGTTGGAAGAGGTGGATGAGGCGCTGGATGGCGCGCTCGTCGGCGTTCGGCTTGCGCACGTCGTATTGGTCGCTCTGGCGCGCCGAGTTGCCCGGCTCATCGTAGTCGAACTTCTCGGCATTCACGTATTGGCCGGTCGTGTTGCGGTTGATCACCATCTGGGCCACGCGGTCGGTGTCGTGCGAGTCCATGAGGTTCCACAGGGCCAGTTGCACCTCGGAGGAAAACTGCTCGCGGCGCTGGTTGAGCAACTCGCCGAAGCGGGAGGGCGTCACGCTGTTGTCGATGAGGTAGGCCTTCACCGGCATGGCGAAGGCGTAGTAATTCATCGCGGACATGAATCCGGTCCGCTTGAGATAATCGGCCGCGTTGGTCCAGACCTCCGGGATGGTGATGGCCTGGGGATTGATGCTGGAAACGAGCTTGTTCCAATCGCGCCAGAATTTGTCGGGCACCTCCTCGGCCACATCCAGCCGCCAACCGTCGATGCCGTCGGCCGGGTTGCCGTCGGCATCGGGATCCATCCACCGGCGCGTGGAGTCAAAAATGTATTTCTTCACCTCCGGCTGCAGATCGGTGCCGTCCTCGTTGTTGCGGAACTCCGGCAAGGTGAAGAATCCGGCCCAGCCCGCGTAGCGCAATTCGTTGCGACGCGTCGCCGGGTCGTCGAATGACTTGATGGTGAACCAATCCACGTAGGGCGACTTGTCTCCGTTGATCCGGAGATCGCGGAAGGCGAAAAAGTCGCGCCCGGTGTGGTTGAAGACGCCGTCAATGACGATCTTCATGCCGCGAGCGTGGGCCTGCTTGACCAGCTCGAGGAAGAGTTTGTCGGCGGCGGTCCATTTCCATGTGGCCGGGTCGGCTGTCTCGCCGCCATGGCGGATAATCTCGAGGTCACCTTGCGGGTCGGGGCCGAAGTTCGGATCGATGTGGTGGAAGGTGTTGCCGTCGTATTTGTGCTGCGAGCGGCCCCAAAACACGGGGTTGAGTTTGATGGCGGTGACCCCGAGCCCCTTGAGGTAGTCGAGTTTGTCGATCACGCCCTGCAGGTCGCCGCCGAATCGACGGTGGAACACGCCATTCTCGTAGAAGTCGGGCCCGATCGCCTTCTCCCACTCGTCGCGCTCGTAGTAGTCCCGCGTCCAGGGCGTGATCCGCCAGTTGTCGACGTTGGGGAAGTGCATCTCCAAAGTGTCACGGGTCGGGTCGTTGGCCGGATCGGCGTTGCGGAACCGCTCAGGAAAAATCTGATACCACACGGCGGACTTGCCCCAATCGGGCACGGGAGCCGGTTGGTCCTTGGCCTGATCGGCCAGGGCGGCGGAAGCGAGCAGCGGAAGGAGGAGAAGACGTTTCATGGGGAGGCATCCTAAAGCCTCCCTGCCCCCGCGCCTTAGTCAAGGCACAAAGGTTGCCGCCCGCGCCGGGGTTCCATACAGTGGAGGCCAGTGACTGCAACGCCTCCATGACCGCACTGATTTTCGCCGTGGCCTTCACGCTCGGTGTTTCATTTTTCTGCTCCATGCTCGAGGCCATGTTCCTCAGCACCACCACGGTCGAGGTCGAGCAGCTGAAGGAAAGCAACCCGAAGCGCGGCGGTGTTTTCGAGGACTCCCGGATCTGCACGGAGGAAACGATTTCCACCATCCTGACCCTCAACACCATCGCGAACACCCTCGGTTCCGTGATTGTGGGAGGCATGGCAACGAAGTTGTTCGGGGAAGCCGCGCTCGGCATCGTTTCGGCGGTCATGACCATCGCGATACTGCTGATCTCCGAAGTCATCCCCAAGACCATCGGCGTGACCTACCGCCGGAGCCTGCAGAAGCATGCGGCCTATCCTCTTTACTGGATGCGTCGCCTGCTCCGGCCCTTGACCCATGTCTGCAACATCATCGTCCGCATGGTTGTCCGCCAGAAAGCCGAGGAGAGCGCCTCGGGCCGTGAGATCATTCTCCTCGCCGAGAAGGGCGCTCGCGAAGGAACCCTGGCCAGCGGGGCCCGCGACCTGATCCAGAACGCCCTGAGCCTCTCCAGCACACGGGTCTCCGATCTTCTGACCCCGCGCAACGTCGTCGTCGCCTTGGAGGAGGACATGACGGTGGACGAAGTCCTCGCCGAACACCCGAGCATCCGCTTCAGCCGCATGCCCGTCCATGCGGGCAACCTCGACGAAATCACCGGCCTGGCCCGCCGCCGCGACATTCTCCACAGCATCGCCACCGGCCATGGTTCCCGCACGATCAAGGAACTTCAGCACACCATGACCTACATTCCGGAAATGGCGGCGGCTTCCAGTGCCCTGCAAACGCTGGTCACCAACAACCAGCAACTCGCCGCTGTGGTCGATGAATACGGAGGATTTGTCGGGGTGGTCTCGATCGAGGATATCGTTGAGCACTTGATCGGGCGGGAAATTTACGAGAAAGACGATGTGGCCGTGGACATGCGGGCCCTCGCCCGTCGGCGCGGACGTCAGCGCCGCGGCAGTTCATCCAACCCGCAACTCGAAAACGCACCGGAAACATGAAAACCCTCGCCTCCCTCACCGCCCTTCTGGCCCTCGCGCATTTGGCCACGGCCCAACTGCCTCCCTCGCCGCCCTCCGTTTCGGTCCAGGGTCGTGGTGAAGTGCGCGTGCCCAACACCAGAGCCAATGTGCAACTCGGCTTCGAGGCCGCAGGGCCCGAGGAGGCCCCGGTCCGCGAGGACATCATCCGGCGCTCCCAGGCCGTGGTCACCGGACTCAAGGAGGCCAAGGTCAGCCGACTCCAGACCACGGCGGTCAGCATCCGCCCGGAGTTCAACCGCCCGCAGGCCGAGAGCGGGAAGAAACCCCCGGCTCCGAAAATCATCGGCTACAGCGGTCAGATCATGGTGAGCTTCAGCGCCCCCGTGGAAGACGCCGGGCGGATTGTTTCGTCCATGATGGAACTCGGAGCCAACGCGGTCTCGAGCATGTTCAGCGAGCCGACCGAAGAAGCGCGCCGGGCCGCGGAAAACGAGGCTCTGGCCCTCGCAGCGAAGGATGCCGAGGCGCAGGCCCGGGCGTTGCTCACCGCGCTCAATTTGTCATGGGTCGGCATCCGCTCCGTCGACGCCACCGGCGGACGCTTCGAGCCGAGGCCGATGGCGCGCATGATGGCCATGTCCGCCGACGCCGCCCCGCTGCCCGAGCTGGACATCCAGGGCGGCGAAACGGTTGTTTCCCGCGAGGTGCTGATGCAGGTCGAGTTTCGCGGACCCTAGCCTAAATCCGTAGTTGAAAGTTGAGGGATGAGCGTTGAGGGACGCTTGGGGCTGCATAGACAAGTCGTTGGCTTTCAATCTCTCAACCCTCAACCATAAACTCTCAACGCTCCTTCTAAGCTTAGGACCGGACGTCCGGAGTTTACCCGCGAGGGTCCGGCGCTAAAATACGCCCCATGCCCGCCGACAAACTCACGCCGATGATGCGCCAGTATCTGGACATCCGGCGCGAGCTCCCGCCGAACACCCTGCTGCTTTTTCGCCTCGGCGATTTTTACGAAATGTTTTTCGACGACGCCCGCGAAGCGTCGGCCCTGCTCAACGTCGCCCTGACCAAGCGCGGCGACACGCCCATGTGCGGCGTCCCGTATCATGCGGCCCGCGCCTACGTGGCCAAGTTGGTCGAGGCAGGCAAGCGGGTGGCCATCTGCGATCAGGTCGGCGAGGTGACCCCGGGCAAGCTGGTCCGGCGCGAGATCGCCCGCATTCTCAGCGCGGGAACGCTGGACGATTTCGGGTTGGAGGAAAACCGCCACAATTACCTCGCCGCCGTCTGCCCCGGAAAATCCGCCACCGGGCTGGCCTGGCTCGACCTGAGCACGGGCGAGTTTCAACTCGCCGAACTCGCCTCCCCCGCCCTCCTCGCCGACCAACTCGCCCGTCTGCAACCCAGCGAACTGCTCGTCCCCGGCAGCGCCGAACCACCGAGGGGCCTGCCGCTGCCCGCCACGCCGCACGACAGCTTCGCTTTCGACCTGACCCAGGCGACCGACCTTCTGCGTGACCACTACCGCGTGCAGTCGCTCGACGGCTTCGGCTGCGCCGGTCTGCCGCTCGGCACTTCCGCCGCCGGCGCACTCTTGCACTATGTCACCCGCAGCCTGCGCCGCGACGCCGCGCATCTGGCCCCGCCCAAGCCATGGCACGCCGACGAATATGTCCTGCTCGACGCGGTGACCCAGGCGAACCTTGAGCTGGTCGAGTCCCGCAGTTCGGACGGCACCAGTCTGCGCAGCGCGATCGACCGAACCCTCACCCCGATGGGCGCGCGCCTGCTGCGCGAGTGGATCCTTCATCCGTTGCGCCAACTCGACCGCATCAGCTCGCGCCAAGATCTGGTGGCCGCATTTCATGACGATCCCACGCTGCTCTCGGCCGTGCGCGACATTCTGCGCGACATCCGCGACATGGAGCGGGCGGTCTCACGCCTCAGCCTCGCCTCCGGCAACGCCCGCGACCTTGCCGCCCTGCGCTCCTCACTCGCCCTGCTCCCCGCCCTCCGCGCCAGCTTGGCCGGGGAGACGGACTCGCTCCTGCTGACCCTCGCCGGGAACCTGCGCACCTTCAAGAGTCTGGTCGGCCTGCTGGAGGCGACGTTGGTCGACGAACCTCCCCCGACGACGCGCGACGGCGGGATGATCCGCGAGGGATACCACGCGGACCTCGACGAACTTCGTCGGGCCGGGACCGAGGGGCGGCAGTGGATCGCCGAGTTGCAGGACCGCGAGATTGCCCGCACCGGCATCAAGTCGCTCAAGATCCGCTACAACTCGGTCTTTGGCTATTACCTCGAAGTCACCAAGACCCACCTCGCCGCGATTCCGGCGGACTACACCCGCAAGCAGACCACGGCGAACACCGAGCGCTTTATCACGCCGGAGCTCAAGGAAATGGAGGGACGCATTCTCGGCGGCGAAGAACGCGCCAAAGCGCTCGAGTCCGCGATTTTTTCCGACCTTCGCGCCGCCGTGCTCGCCGAGCTTGAACCCTTGCAGCAAACAGCCCGGGTCGTCGCGCAGATCGACGCCCTTGTCGGCCTGGCCGAAACGGCGCGCACCTTCCGCTACATTCGCCCGAGACTTTCCGCCGGTGGCACGATCAAGATCACCGACGGACGTCATCCGGTCCTCGATCAAACCATGCCGGCCGGGCGCTTTGTGCCGAACGACACCGACCTCGACAAGGACAAACACCGGCTGGTCATCCTGACCGGCCCGAACATGGCCGGCAAGAGCACCTACATCCGCCAGGTCGCCCTGCTGGTGCTGCTGGCTCAGACCGGGAGCTTCATCCCCGCGGCCGCGGCCGAGATCGGCGTGGTCGACCGCATCTTCACCCGCGTGGGCGCGAACGACGATCTGGCCCGCGGACAATCCACCTTCATGGTCGAGATGAACGAGACGGCCAACATTCTCAACAATGCGACCGACCGCAGCCTCGTCATCCTCGACGAAATCGGCCGCGGCACCTCGACCTTCGACGGTCTCTCCATCGCGTGGAGCGTGGCCGAGTTCCTCCACGACACGACCGGCTGCCGCACCTTGTTCGCCACGCACTACCACGAACTGACCGACCTGGCCCGCACCCGTCCCGGCGTGACCAACTGCAACGTGGCGGTGCGCGAATGGAACGACGACGTCATCTTCCTGCGCAAAATCATTCCCGGCCCGGCCGACCAGAGCTACGGCATCCAGGTCGCACGCCTGGCCGGACTCCCCGAGCCCATCCTCAAGCGGGCCCGGGAAATTTTGCAGAACCTCGAGCAATCCGAATTGAACGCCGAGGGCAAACCCGCCTTCGCCGAAAAGCGCCAACGCCCCCACAAACTCCGCGCCTTCACCAACCAGCTCGACCTTTTCGACGAGGCCTGAAAAGCCCACCTCCCGCGCTGCCCACGGAGAAACACCCAAAGCAAAACGCCGACCCGAGGGTCAACGTTTGCCGAGAGGAGGAGTTGGCGATCAACGGGCGGGAGTGAGCAAGGACGGCAGCAACTTGAGCATTTCCTGCTCGGCGACGGCGGCATCCTCGACCCCGACGAGGGCGAGTTGGAGCGAGGTCTGACCGGTGTTGCGCCGGCCCTCGCGCACCTGGTTGAGCCTTCGCTCGCGCGAACTGCCGTCCCCCATCAGGCCTGCGGCCATCCAGTCCCCGTCACGACGTCCGTCGTCAAGGATGGAGAAGTGCTCCGCTCCAATAGGCTGCCCCTAACCTTCCTGCGCCCCGCTCAACCGCGACTTCGGGGGCCCACTCCGTATTTGAAGATGCAACGGATGGCGCTGAACCCATCCTTCCAGTTGATCTTCTTGCCTTCCGCGTAAGTGCGCCCGTAGTAGGCCACGCTCACCTCGTAAGTGCGCGCCCCAAGCCGGGCCACCTTGGCCACGATTTCGGGCTCGAAGCCGAAGCGGGACTCCTCCACGCGGATCTTGGACAGGAGTTCCCGGCGGAAAACCTTGTAGCCGCATTCCATGTCCGTGAGATTCAAGTCGGTCACCATGTTCGACAGCAGGGTGAGGAACTGGTTGCCGAGAGAATGCCAAAAATAGAGGACGCGATGACTCGACCCTCCGGTGAAGCGCGAGCCGAAAACTGCGTCGGCGGCATTGCGCAGAATGGGCTCAAGCAAACGCGGATAATCGCCCGGGTCGTATTCGAGGTCCGCGTCCTGCACGAGGACAATGTCGCCGTGCGCCTCGGCGAACCCCGTGCGCAAGGCTGCGCCCTTGCCCCGATTCCTCTCGTGCCGCACGGCCCGCACCCGCCCGGGGTGTGCGGACACCACCTTCTGCAGAGCCTCCCAGGTGCCGTCGGACGAGCCGTCGTCGACGACGAGCAACTCGGTCACGCTGGGCTGCTGGAGCACCGTCTCCACCACCTGGGCAATCGTGCCCGCCTCGTTAAAGACCGGCATGACCACGCTGAGGCGAGGCGGGACCTTCCCGCCTCCCGGTGCGTTCTCCGCGACGCCAAGGTGGTTGGATTCAATCATGCGAAAGGCAGCGAGGCTTATCCGCCGGGCGGAGGACGGACAATGATGAAATGCAGCAGCATGGTTTGGTGACAAAATTGTGACGCTTGCAGGGTTGGCACGCCGCCTAGGGTGGAAGGATGCTATACATTTTTCGTGACCCACCCGAACCCCATATCCGAACTGCCTTCCGGTGGCTCTTCGTCCGGCGTGAAGCCAGCCGCAGCCAATGATTTCTGGACCACCACCCCCGGCGGTGGTCTTCCCCAACCGACGCCACAGACCACCACGCCAGGCTTGCGGGAGCCAGGCTGCGAACGGGCCACATGGTTCCTTTTCGGCTCCCTGGTGCTGATCTGGGCCTTCCTCTCGTTCCGGCTTGCAGGCATCTGGGAGACGAACAGCCAGTATTCACACGGCTGGCTTGTGCCCTTTCTCGCCGCGTGGATTTTTTGGCGCCGGTGGCAGACGCGGCCTGCGCCCTCTCGCCCGTTCACCGGGGCTTGCGCTGCGGTTCTTTTTCTTGCGCTCCTGCTCTTCGCTGGAGGCTGGTTCATCGCGGAGTCCAGCCCCGAGTGGCGCCCCGCGCTATTGGCCTTGGCCGCCTCGGCCGTCCTGTCGAGTCTGGCGCTCGTCCACGCTGCGGGTGGGCGGGCCTGGCTCGCGCATCTAGCGTTCCCGTTTTTCTTCGCGCTGGTCTCCGTCCCTTGGCCCTATAACCTCGAGTCTCGTCTGACTGTCGACCTCAGCATGGCCGCCGCCGAGGTCACAACCCAGGTGCTGCAGGCTCTGGGTATCGTCGCCGACCGCCAAGGCAACGTGATCATCCTCGCGAATGAATTGCTCGGCGTGGAGGAGGCGTGCAGCGGCATACGCTCGCTGCAATCAAGCATCATGGCCGGCCTTTTCATGGGCGAGCTCTATGCCCTGAGCCTGCGGTGGCGGGTGGCCCTTTGCGCCGTGGGAATTCTCGTGGCCTACCTGCTCAATATTCTCCGCATGCTCCTGCTCAGCCTGTTTGCCAACGCCAGCGGGACCGCCAGCGTGGAGCAGTGGCACGACCCAGCGGGTTTCGCCATTCTCCTTGTCACGCTCGGCGTGCTGTGGGTCATGTGCCGGGTCCTGCTGAAGTTTCCTTCCGCCTGGCGCCCGGACGCCCCGCCGTCCAGCTTGGGCAAGTTCGGGGGCATCGCCCGCAGCACTCCGGTGCTGGCCGCGGGGACCATGGTCGCGCTCCTGCTCCTCGCCGGCACGGTCGAGGCCTGGTATCGCCATCGCGAGAGCGCCCTCCTCGAATCACCGGGATGGACCATCTCGCCCGTGGCCGAGGGCGCGAGGGTGGAGGACGAGCCGCTGGCGGATCAAGTTCGCACCATGTTGGACTACGACACCGGGTTCCAGAGAACTTGGACCGGGGACGGCGGACGCCGCTTTCACATGATATACCTGCGCTGGGAGCCGAGCAGGAAAGCCGCCTCCTCCACCACTCCACATCTGCCGGAGCTTTGCCAGGCCGCCATCGGCCGCAAGGTCGTGGCCAAGTCCGAGGAATTCGTCATGGACGTCCACGGCATACCGATCCGCTACCACCTCTACGAGATCGAGGCGGGTGCCCGGAAGATCCACCTGCTCTACGTGCCGAATGATGACCGAGCCGGAAACCAGCTTCTCACCCGCTACGAAATTCAGGCCGAAACCGCGGCTGACTCGCGCTGGAAGCGCCTGCGTTTCGCCCTTGATGGCCGCCGGAACACCGGCCAGCGATCCCTCCAACTGGCCCTGATCGGGGAGGAGGACGCCAGCGCGGCCCAAGCCATCCTCACCTCCATGCTGCCCTCGATCATCGAACGCGAGGACCCGCCCGCGCGTTGAGCCGGCCCTCGCGCCGCAGTTAGCTTTATGAAAATACCTGCATTTCCCTGGAAAAAAACGGCCCCGCGATCGGGCGGCACCGAGGTCGTCAACATCGAGGCGGACTATTGGAAACGCGTCCTGCTCCTCTCCCTCGCGGCGATGGTGGTTCTCGGCCTCGTGGGCGCCATCGGCTATCACTTTTTCGCCGGATGGCGGGCCGGCAATCTGGCTGCCGCCGCGCGGAAGAACATCGACGAAGCCAACTACGCACTGGCCTGGCGGCAGGCCAGCCTGGCGCGCAATCTCCGGCCCGAGGACCCCGAGGTGCTGGCCGTGGCGGGCCTTATCGAGGCCACCGCCGGTCTGCCCGCCGCCCTCGAAACGTATGCCCTGCTCTCGACCAAGGCCCAACTCACTCCGGGCGACCTCGCGGCCCGCGCCACCGCGGCGGCGCGCCACGGCACAGACGAGCAATTCGCCCAAGCGACGGACGCCCTGGCTGCCGCGGGCAAACCGGCCGAGGCATCCAAGCTCCGCATGGCCCGCAAGCTGAGCCGCGGCGACCTCGAGCGCGCCCTGAGCGAAGCGCGCACGGCCCTGCTCACGTCCGACGACCCGAGCACGCGCCTCGCCCTGGCCCGTCTCCTGCAGACCCGGCACGGCCGCGCGCTCGCGGCAGGGGGGAGCGACCCGGAGGTCGTGGCGGCAGGCCGGGAGTTTATCGCCCTCGTCGAGGGCCTGCGGGGGACGGCGCTGGAGGGACCGGCACTGGCTCTCGGGCTCGGGGCGGACTGGGTTCCGGCCGCGACCATGATGGCGTGGACGGACGCGGCCATGGCCGACCGCCGGGCCGACAATCCGGCGCTGCTCCTCGCCGCGAACCGCCTGCTCGTGCGCGAACGCGCGACACCGGAGGATCTCGCGGGCCAACTCCAACCGGTTTTCGCCGCAGCCAACCTGCCGGAGCGCGTCACCTTCGTGCAGTGGCTCACCATGGCCGGCCGCCCGCACCAGGCCTTGACCATCCTCACGCCGGAGGAGGCCACCTCGGACAGCGCGGCCTTCATTGCCCAGACCGAGGCGCTTTTCCGCGCGGGACGGGCGGCCGAAATTGTTGATCTGGCCGACGGAACCACCGGAGGCGTTGACGAAGACATCCGCCTCGCCGCCCGGGCGAGGGCCGAATACGAAACCGGGCGCAGCGGGGCCGATTCCCTCGCGGGAGCGATGGATGCAGGGGCCCGCGAGGGGCGACTCGAGCGCGCGGCCGCGATCGGCGACAGCGCCGGGGCCAGCCTGGCCGTGGATAAAATTCTCATCCGCATGTGCGGGGCGCAGGCCCTCGCCGACGAGAGCTTCCGCGTGGCCCGCGATCGTTTCGGGCGCAAGGGCATGTTCTCGCAGGTCGATGAGGCCTACCAGCGGGCGCTGGAGGCCGATCCCGCCAGCCGGCACGTTCTCGACCACGGACGTCACCTGCGGCTCATCGCCGGGGAGGCGGTCGATCCGGCCGAAACCAAGGCTGCGGTCGACCTCGATCCGGCCAATCCCGACTTCCGTGCCACCCACGCGCTCGCTCTGCTCGCGGCCGGGCGGGCGGCCGAGGCGCTGGCCGTCTACGACGACATCGTGGTTTACGCCCCGGCCCTGCCGCCTTCGCAGCAGGCCGTCGTGGCCGCCGTGCTCGCCGCGGCGGGCGACACCGCCTCGGCCGAGGCCATCGCCCAGCGCGCCGACTCCTCCCTTTTTCGCCCGGACGAACTCGCGCTGCTGCAGAAGGCCGGTCTCTCGCTGCCGCCGCGGTAAATGACCGCTCCGGCGGGCCTCGTCACCCGCGGGGCCAAGAGTGACGAAAAAGTAACAACATCGAGGTAGCCGCAAACCCCGGGGGCGACGAATCTCCGCCCCGAGGGAAGTTCGTCCTCAGACCATTCAGTAACCAACACCAACACACACACACATGAAAAACACCACCAAACACCTGCGCACCCTCGGTGCGGCCGTCGCTCTTGCGGCGTCCTTCACCCCGGGCGCCCAGGCCGCCATCGACACGCAATACAACCACAACGACCTGTTGCTCTTCGGCCTCCAAAAAAACACCGCGGGCGATGACTGGGCCGGGAACGTCGTCACGTTCAGCCTAGGCAGCACCTACAACGTCTTCCGCCAGGCCGCCACACCCGGCGACCCGACCTACGGGACGGTCATCAACCTCGGCAACATCGACAGCATCCTCACTTCGAACTACGGAGCGAATTGGACCGGCTTGGTTGCTGACAAGCTCTACTTCGGTGCCGCGGGGCAAAACGGAAGCGTAAACGCAGCCAGCGAGGTCGTGAGCAATGGCGATTACGCGCGCACGGCTTACATCACGTCACCCCGTCTGGGCGCCGGGACGTATGGCCAGAGCAATTCCAACCAGCGCAATATCAACACGGACAGCGCCAGTGGAACAACCAGCGCCATCCGCGGCAACGGCAACGTGGGCACCCTCAATCAGGCCACCCCGGTGGCATTGACCCTTGGCAACACGCTAATCGACACCGCGAACCCGCTGACACCCGGCGGCGCTCCGGGCACCGCCTACGGGTCGATTAGTGGCGGCGTGATCGGTGCGGCCAGCGGCACCACTTACAACTTCGACACGATCAACAACGTCGTGCTCGGCCTCGACCTCTACCGGATCACACCGAGCCTCGCGGGCGGTAGCAGTGCCTGGCAGAACGCCAACGGCATCACGGCCGACTTCGGCACCGGCAATAGCAGCGAACCCGGCTTAGGCTTCTACCTCGGCACGATCACCCTGAGCAGCGATGGCGAAGTGAACTTCGTCGGCACCGGTGCCACGCCGATTCCCGAGCCCGGCACGATTGCCGCAGCCGTCCTCCTCGCCGGGGGCGCCTGGCTCCGCTCCCGCAAGCGGGCGCAGCTCGCTTCCTAACAAATCAGTCCTGACAACCCAACACCACCAAAACCACCAACCAAATAAAATGAACATCAAACACCTCGCCGCGGGAGCCATTGCTCTCGCCGTCACGTCGTCCGCCATGGCGCAAACGACGATCACCGTCACCGGCGCCACCGCGTTCCGGCAAGCCACCGTCCAGGCCATCTACAATGCCTACAACTCGGTGTCCCCGGGCCTCAACGGCATGGCCAACGCCTCGTTCAACGTCGCCCACGACTTCACCGGCAACAACCTCTCGCAGCTCATCGCCTCGAACAAGGCGATCTTCCGCGGGACGTTCCCGGGCATCAGCGGCACGACCGTCATCCAGACGTCGTTCAACGGCTCGGCCGAAGGTCTGAACGCCATCGCGGGCAACAACAACCCGCCGTTTCTGACCATCGCGGCCCTCACCAACACCACCAATGGCACGTTCACTGGCGGCATCACCGCACCGACCGAGACCAAGCGTCCGAAGTTCAGCTTCTCCGACGTTTACCAGGCGAGCACGCCGGTGGACAACGAGGTCCTGAACCCGGTCGGTTCTTCCACCGTCGGCGTGGTCACGTTCGCCATGATCGCCAACGAAGGCGCTCCGGCCAACTGGACCAACGTCACCTTCCAACAGGCCCGCGCATTGTGGGAGCAGGGCATCCAGCGCCTCCGACTCTTCACCGGCGACACGAACGATACAACACGCGTCTTCGCCACGGGCCGCAACGACGGATCGGGCACCCGCGCTTCCTACCTGAGTGAGTGGCAATACGGCGTGGCCGAAACTGTCCAGCAATACATCACCCTCACCGGCTCCAACGGCACCAATGCTACCGGCATTATCGGCATCACGGCCGTTCCTGCGGACGGGCGGGGTCAGGGCACGCCCTTCGATACCGGAAGCACCAACAACGCCTCAACCCTCTGGGGCAACACGACAGTCGGCAACGGCGGCTTCAGCAGCAGCAGTGCATTGCGCACGGTCATGGGACTCCCGTCGACCAACGTCACCGTCTGGGATGGCGCGGATGACAGCGAGCCCGTCCTCGAGAATCAAAAGGTGCTCCTCCTGACTTGGCTCTCCACGGCCGATTGTCTCCAAGCCTCAGACGCCGGAGGAGTGATCCTCGCCTACAACGGCGTGAAGGTCACACCGGTGGCTTCGACCAATCCAGCCAACTACCTGAGCAAGGGGTTCAACGAGGCGGACTTCAACAAGATCTCCCGCGGCACCTACTCGGCGTGGAACTACCAGCACCTCTACTACCACGGCAGCCTGTCTGGGAACGAAACCCTCTGGTATAATTCCATGAAGACGAATTACCTGCCGACGGGTCTTCAGCAGACAGCCAACGGCCTCACAATCGCCGACATGAGGTCCAGCCGCCCGGACGACGGCTTCCCGATCGTCAACCCGCTGGCCCTGTAAGTCAGCAGAGGACGTCTTCAGACGTATCAAACAAGAGGCCGGCACCGGAAACGGTGCCGGCCTTCTTCTTTTCCCTGGCAGGGACGTGCCCCTCGGCCAATGTTACAAAATTGTTCCAGAGCCGGTCTTGGAACTAGCCGATGCCTGCGTAGATTGCTCTCCACCCCTTGACCCCTCCGGCACCCAGCCATCCACCAACCTAAGACCTAATGAAACCATTCCACCGCTGCTTCGCCTCCATCTCCCTCGCCTTGGCTGCACAAGCCACTCTCGCTGTCCCAGCCGCCCATTCCGCCGTTGATCCGGTTTTCAACGCCAACGACGTCGTGCTTTTCTTCCGCAACCCCAACGGGATCACCGGCACCGACCAAATCGTGGTGTTCAGCATCGGAAGCTCGTGGAATGTCTTCCGCCGCGCGGCCACACCGGGTGACCCGACATTCGGCACGGTAATCCCACTTGGAAACATCAACACGATTCTCTCGAATACCTACGATGCTGATTGGACCAATATTTCCGGCACCCTCCTCGCCGGAGCGGTTGGCCAAAACGGCAGTTTAAACGCGGCCAGCGAGAGCGTCAGCAACGGTGATTTTGCCCGGACCGCATACATCACCTCGCCCCGTTTGGGTGCGGGAACATATGGGCAACTCAACTCTGGACAGCGCAATGTGCCCGTGGACAACTCCGCTGGAACGGTCAGCGCGATTAATGGCGCGAACTCCGGCCTTGCCAACACGAATTTGGTCACGACCAACCCTGCATTCCTCCTCAACGGTGACACCACTTTCGACAGTCAAAATCCGCTCACTGGGGGATCCAACCCAACGCCCACCACGGCCTGGACTTCCATAAGCGGCGGCGTGATGGGCTACGCCTCGACGAACTACTACACCTACGGCACGGTGTCCAACGTGGCCCTGGGCCTCGACCTTTATCGTATCAGCCCGAGCACCAACGGAGCCACGGCTTGGCAGAACACCAACAGCATCACGGCCGATTACGGCGGAAGTGCGGACGGCTCCGCCTACTTCCTCGGCACCATCACCCTGAGTGCCAACGGCGACGTCAACTTCGTGGCCAAAACCAACGCGGCGGCCACCCCTTCCATCGCGTTCACCGGATCATTCACGAACTTCACCACCATCCAGGGCACAGCCTCGCCCGCGCAGACATCGAGCGTGTCCGGCACAAGCCTGACGACCAACGTGACCATCACGCCGCCGACCGGCTTCGAGGTCTCGACCGACGGCACCAACTACGGTGGCGGCGCCTCGCTGCCGCCGACTGCGGGCACGCTCGCTTCGACCACCATTCACCTGCGCCTCGCGGCCGCCACGGCGGCGGGCACCTACTCGGGCAACCTCGCGGCCAGCAGCACGGGCGCGACGACGCAGAACATCGCGGCCAACGGCACGGTGCAAACCGCCTACGAAGGCTGGGCGGCGGGCTTCGGCCTCACCGGCGGCGACGCCCTCGGCAACAGCGATCCGGATGATGACCTGCTCGACAACAACGAGGAGTTCGCCTTCGGCTCCAACCCCACGGTGGGGAACGCGGCTCTGGCCACGACGACGCGTGCCGGCAATCAGGTCACCGTGACCTTCCTCCGCCGCGCCGACGTGACCTATGCCGTGCAGAAACGCGCCAGTCTCACTTCGGGCAGCTTCGTGACCGACGGTAGCATCGTTCCTGCTCTGGTCAGCCCGCAGGGCACGGTGCCTCCCGGCTACGAGAGGGTCTCCTTCACCGTGACCTCCAGCGGCAACCAGTTCTACCAGATCCTCGCCACCCTGCCCTGAGGCGCTGGCCGGACTTCGACAACCCTGCTTGATGAACGGCAAAGCCGCTCCCCTGCTCCTCGTCATGGCCGCTCTGACCGTGGCGGCGGCGGTTCTCCTGACCACGCGGGAATCTGCTCCGCCGGTTCCAGCAGGGCACGAGGGGGCCCCAGCACCCTCGGAGTCGCTGCCCGCGGCGGATGTTTCGGTGACAGGTCCCACCGCGCGGCCCGCGGAGCCCGGTTTGCCCCGGTCCGCGGCCGTCACACCGGCCGCGGCCTTTGCCTCCGGAGCGGCCCCCGTGGTGGCTTCTGGCATCGGAAACGCAGCCGCTGCGTCGGCGCGTGACCCCCGCCTGAGCCAGCCCGGCGAAGCGACGGAGCCGGGCCAACCCGGCAAGATCCAGGCCGAGATGGCCGTGGCGCAAGCCCTCGCGGCCGCGGGTCTCTCCACCGCGGATGTCAAAGTTGCCACGCTCGGCTCGGCACCCGCAACCGCCACGACCCCGGAAACAACGGAGGCGGCAGCTGAGGAGACCGCCACACCGCCCGCCCCCGCCAGCCGGGACCTGAATATTGCGGTGCCCACCGGAGCGAAGGTGCCGGTCGTCTTTTACGACAATCAAGCTCGGCCCCTCCCCCAGCAGCAGGCCTTGGACGGGATCGCCAGCGAATTCAACGAAATCATCAGCAACCCTCCGCCCGGCTACACGCAGGCGGAAGTCTGGGAGGCGGCACGCAAACTCGCTGATGAACGTTACACTGTCCTCTACGGGTTCGAGGCCTTCAACCAGATGAGTATGCAGGCAGCCCGGGAGGCGTTGAAGGAGAAAAAGGCCTCCACAGCCGCCGGCCAGAAAACCACTCCTTGAGCGGCTTACCCGGGAAGATGCTCAGGATCGTCGGCGGTGCCGTCGTTTTGCTGGGCATCGCGCTCTACACGCTTGCCGGGACGCCGCTCGCCACGTTCCATCCGGACGGAGCCATGCAGCTCCACGCGAGCGGCGACTGGGAGGTCCTGACCGGTCCGCAGGGGCCCTGGGCGCTGACCACGCGGCCACCTTACCCGATCGACTCGGACGCACACCTCCGCATCCTGAACGGCAGCATCCACCGGCACTTCGTGGGCCTGCTGCGCAGCGTGGCCGGTCTGGGGTTGGAGTCCCTGCCGAAGGCTCCCGGATGGGACTGGGGCAAGGACTTCTTGGAGAACGAGGCCTCCGGCCACGTGCCGCGGCCCGAGGTGCTGTTCGTGGGCCGCGTGGCGTCGGTCCTCCTCCTTGCCGCCTCCGTCGTGCCGGCGTGGCTGCTCGGACGCCTCGTTGCAGGAAGTGCCGGGGCTTGGCTGTTCACGGCGCTGGTCCTGCTCAATCCGGCCGTGCTGCTCAACGGACGACGCGCCATGCAGGAGGGCGCCCTGCTCTTCTTCGGCCTGCTCGCCGTCCTAGTGGCATTCCACCTGGGCCGGCGCCTAGCCGCAGGACGCAGCGGAGGCGCCCTGTGGGCGCTGTTCGCAGCGGTCGCCGGCCTGACCGTGACGGCCAAGCACTTGGGGTTGGTCTTCGTCGCGGGCGGAGCCGCCGCCCTCCTCACGGCGGTGCTCCTCGCGCCGCCGCCTGCGTTGCGCGGCCGTGCGATCGCGCTGCTCGCGATCTCCCTCGCCTCGGCCGGCGCCCTCTTCGTGCTGCTGTCTCCCGCGCTGTGGGACGAACCTTGGCACCGGCTGGCCGACGCTGCCCGTGTGCGGGCGGAACTAATGCAAGCGATTGACGATGGCGCACACGGGGCGCCAGGCCAACGCACGTGGCGCATCGCTACCATGCCGTTTGCGGAACCGCTCCAACACTTTGAAATGACTGACTGGGCGCGCACGCCGGGACTGGGCGCGGCCATTGCACGCTACGAGCACTCGTGGCTCGTCGGATTCCCTCGCGGCGAAGTCGCGGGCTGGATGGCCACGCTTCTCGCGGTGCTGGGACTCACCGTGTCGCTGGCGCCCCCGGCCTGCGCGCCCGAACGCACACTGGGACGCGCCGCGGTTGCATGGTGGGCGGCAAGCGCCATCCTGCTGCTCGGCAACCCGCTACCGTGGCAGCGCTACTACCTGCCGCTCGTGCCGCCCACGGCCCTGCTGGCCACTCTTGGCATCCTTTGGATCACCGGCTTGGTGAGGGAGAAGTTTTTTCGGCGGGCCGCACGCGGCGGGTGATATCGTCGGCACCGGGAATTTGGGCTCAAGCAATGATTCCTGCGCGGGCCCGCTGGTTCAGAGGGCCGCTGCCTTCCGGTTCAGAAGGTTGCAGACGGCCGGGGCCAGCCCCTACCGCTCGGGGAAAGGAGGCCAAATCCTCTCCCGCGATGGCATGAGTCAGCCCTCCAAGAGGTCCGACCAGCGCCGGCACATCTACCGCGGGCGGATCTCAGGATTCCGTGTTCTTGACCGGTTGGGCGTCGTCCTTGGCTTCGGCGGCCGGCGCCGCCGCTTCGCTTCCTCGATTCTTCCGCGTCTCCGCCTTGGCCTCCTCGCGCATCGAAAAACGGTTGGCCTCGAGCCGTGCCGCCACGAGCACGGCAGAGGGAACCGTCCTGACCAACTCCTCGTAAGTCTTCACCGCGGTAACTTCTCCGCGGTCTTTGGCAATGATCAGCCATTTGTAGGCCTCTTTCGGGTCCTTGCAGCCGGGGGACCCCACGCCGAGGATGTGCGCGAGATTGGACTGCGCCTTCAGGTCGTTCTGCATCGCCGCCTTGCGAAACCACTCGGCAGCCTCGTCTCGGCTTCGGCTCTCGTTGAAATCCTCGCGCACTCCGAGCCCATCACGGCAGAAGGTTCCCATAAGATTCTGGCAGGCCGGGTCGCCGGCCTCGGCTGCGGCCTTGACATGAGGATAGGACTTCGAGAAGTCGGGCTTCAGATGCCTGTCGCCGCTGAAATACAACTGGCCGAGATACGACTTCGCCTCGGGCACGCCGGCCGCGGCCGCCTCCTCCATCAAGTTGAGACTTTCCGCAGCGGAGACCTGGATGGTCTTCCCCTGCCGGAGCATGAGACCGAGGTTCAGCTTCGAGCGGGCCGAACCAGCCTTCACTCCGCGGCGGAACCACTTGACCGCCTCGCCCTCGTCCATTTTGACCAGCTCCCCTTTGGTGTAGAAAAATCCCATGGAGTCGATTGCATCAAGATCGCCCGCCTCGGCCGCCGTGCGGATGAGCTCCAAGGCTTTCTTGGGGTCTTTGTCCACCCCGCTGCCCCGATAGTAGGCACGCCCGAGTTGAAACTGGGCCGCGGCGTCGCCGTCCTTGGCAGCTTTTTGGAGCGCCGCGATGTCCGCAGTGGCAGCGTGACTGGAAACGGTGATGAAGGCCGAGCAGATGAGGAGCAGAAGGAGTTTCATTGGGACACGCATTATAGCCTCCCGTCCCGAGACAGGGTGTGACGATTTCGTCACTTTGGCTGGCCTGCGCGGCGATAAAGGGTCCAATGAGACCCCGAAACGGGGGCAGCAGTGAGGTGGGCGGCCAAGCGGTAGGAAACGTCCGCCACATCGCACGCGGGGGCTGGTTCGGGCGGAGGCTGATCTTGGGAAGAAATGACGAGCCAGTCGGCGGGCCCCTGCTTCTCCACCCACTGCGGAAGATATTGCACGCCGGCAAAACGTCTATCCCGCCCGCGGTAAAACTCAGCGACCATGCCGATCATCATGTCGTGGTTCGAGATGAACGACTGGCCGGGTGCGCCGGACGAAGCGATGGTCTCGAGCACCGAACGCGCCCCGCCGCGGCCTTGCTGGAGGAGAGACGCGATGCGCGGCACCTGCACGGCCACCATAAGGGCGAGCGCGAGCGGCACGGCCACGCGCCACGCGACAGACTTCTGTGGAATCCGGGCAACGAGGCCACCCAGCACGAGGAAGCCGAAGGGCAGGCTGACGAGGAAATAGCGGAAGTAAAGATGCTCCGGCCCCGCCATGAGCAAGCCGGACATCGGCACCACAGCCAGGACAAGGACAAAAAAGAGACGCGCCGACGGGACGGCAAATTTGCCCCAGACCAGACCAGCCGCCATCGCCCCAAGGCCAAGCAGAACCGTCGGAACAACCCACGCCCGACCGACCGGAAGGCCGAACCCGTAGCCGAAAAACTCCGCGGCGATGGCCAGCGCCGGGTAGGCTGGTCCGCCGGCGACCATCATGGGGCGCAGAAACACGAGGAAGAAAGCCAGGAAGACGAGGGCAGGAGCACCGAACCACGCCAGCGCAGCGGACGCGACCCTGCGCCAGTCCCCGCCTGCTGACAGGCCGGCCACGAGGAACCAGAGGCCGAGGGCGATGAGGGGATAAACCGCGGTGGCGTGGGCGAGGATCCCCGCGACCGACGCGATCCAGAACACGGCGAGGCGGAGCGGGTGCAGCCCGGGTAAAGGATCGCGGAGCAGCAACCAAACCGCCGCCAGCGAGCAGGCCATGGCCGGCGCATAGCCCCTCGCCTCGGAGGAGTAGAGCACCATCGCGTAGGAGAAGGCCGCAAGGATGAACGGAACCCACGCCGCCGAGGGCGTGAGCCGCCGGGCCAGCGCGCGGATAAGAATCAGGGCCACCACACCGGACACGACGGCGAGCGCACGGTAGGCCAGTTCCCCCCACCCCTCGCCGAGGAAATACAGCCAGAGCGTGGTGAGGGGGTGATTGTTGTCGTGACGGTAGAGGGTGATGATCTCGACTGGAGTGGTGGCGTTGCGGGCCCACTGAATCGAGAGGACCTCGTCAAACCAAAGCTCGCCCCGCGCGCCAAGGATATAGAGAGACGCAGCAACGGCGATGACGGCACCAGCTGCCGGAAGCTCCCACCCGCGGGGCCGCGGGGGCCCGGGGCGGGCCACTGATTTGTTAGCGCGCATTCCCGGCATCCTGCCCCACGAGGTCGATCTTGCGGAGAAAATCCGCCGGGCGCGGATCCGCAGGGCGCAGGGCGAGGGCCTGCTCGAAGAGCGGCCGTGCCTTGTCGGGCTCGCCAACTTCGAAGTGGTAGACGCCGCGAAAATAGAGCGACTCGAATTTCGACTGCTCCGGGATGAAGGCAAAAATCCTCACGGATCTCGTGTCGAGACCCGACCCGGACGGAATGGGATAGGCGAACGGACGCAACCAATCCGGAATCTCCGCATCGCCCAGCAGGGTCTTGAGAAAGGTGGTCTCACCAACGACCGCCTCCCCCGACTCGCCCAGCAGCCGGGTGTAAGCCGGGCCAAAGTTGTCCCAAGACGGAATGACGATGTGGGTGATACCCGCCGCCTCGAGTTCTCGCTTGGCCTCCCCGGCGTCCGCCGCGGCAAAAATGCGGGCGGCGCGCTTGAGCCCGGGCATGTTCTCCCAATAAAGCGTGCCGACCGTGCGCAGGCCGGCGTGGTAGGTCATTTCGGTCGAGGCATTCGGTCCGGTCAGCACGACCGGCACCCGCCCGGGGCTTGACTGGATGAGCCGGTGTGCGATGTCGCGCAGGAGGAGATTGCCGGCGATTTCCTGCGGAATCGGAGTCTCGAGGCACGTCCGCGCCTCGACGGAGCGAACAACGAATTGCGGGACGATGGAAAAGAGCAGGCTTACCCACCCACAGGCCAGCAACGCGGCAAAAACCCGTCGCTGCACCAACGAGCGGTCGGGCGCCCACGCGAGGCCAGCCATGACGACAAGGGCGCAGACCGCCCAGAGGCCGAAGGCTGCCGAAGTCCAGCGAACCTGCCACACGGCGAGCGCTTGCATGAGGAGGGTCGGCGGAGCGAGGAGGAGCAGCGATCGGCGGGTCCCGTCGCCGAGGGCTCCGCGCACGGCCAGGACGACGGAGGAGACGACCACCGCGAGCGGCCAAGGGTAGTAGAGCAGCCATGCGGGATTACCGCCGGCGGCCAGAACGAGGGTCGGAAGGCTCTGGAACTCGTTGATGAACTCTTGGTGCAGCGAGAGCAAGAATTTGTCGCCGACCCAGAAGAACCGTCCGCTGTCCCACGCGACCATCAGCAGGGGTGCAGCGAGCGCCGCCAGCGCCGTGATCCCGAAAAGAATGTTGGACGGATTGCGCAGAAGCCGCTCCTCGCGGACACTCCAGGCGAGGAAGCGGGAGGCGAGGAAACATCCTCCGAGCCAAGCGAAGGCATGCAGGGGATGGTTGACCTCCAAGCGCCAGCCCATGTGGCGGGGAAAATATTCGAGAAGGTAGAAGCCGAGCGAGGTAAGGCATCCCCACCCGCCCCACGTCAGCCACAACCCCGGATCCAGCGAGCGGCGGAGCGGTCCACGACCACACACCCACCCGCACAACACTCCGCCCAGCAAAGACGCCGCCAGAATCGGGATCGCCGTGGCGGCACTGACCCATAACGCCGCTCCGCCGAGGACCCCGGCACCAGCGAACCATGCCCGCGCCGCGTCGGCGGTGAGGAGATGATTTTCCCACGCGGGCGCCTTGCCCTTGGTTCGCACGAATCCGGCACCACCAGAAACGAGGCAGATAAGGCTCCCTGCAGCGAAGAAGATGACGAGGACGTGATGGTCTGCCTCACCCGTCAGGCAGGTGCGGATGACGGGGTAGGACGTGAGATTGACGAGGGCAAAAAACGCGGCCGAAAACCAGCCATAACGCCGGGCGGCCAACCATGTGAGGCCACCGAGCAAAACCAGCAGCAAGAAGGGACCAGCCGCCATGGCCGCGTCCGCCACGAAATGTTCGGCCGGCAGTCCCGTGCCCCAAGAACGGATCCACGCCAGCACCGCCAGCAGCCAGAGCAGCGCCGAGCTCCAATGCACTTCCCGTCCGTCGGGCGCACCATCCATCAAGGTCTGGCGGACCCGCCAACCGCCCTCGCGAAGCATCTGCTTGGTGTGGACGACCCACCAACGGGCATCCATTGCGTAATAAGGAAGGACAAGGTGCTCCTCCCGCGTGCCTGGCGCGACCCGCATGGTGTGCGGAGCCACTTCGGTGAAGGAAACCCCGGAAACGCGTTCCACGAAGGACAGACTCGTGGCCGCATTGACCAGGTAAGCGGCTGCGGCGGCGGCCAAGCAACCGAGGAGGATCCACCAGGCGGCCTGCGAGAAACACGGCTTTGCCACCGCTTGGGCCGGGGGGCGCTTTCTCGATGCGGAGGTCAAGCTTCGTCGCGCTCCGGTTGGCTGGCGCCCGGCAGACCGGCGCTCTCGCCCCCGCCGTAGCCAAGCACCTCGACGCTAATGACCGAGGGCGTCTCCTCCTGAGCCGCAGCCTCGCCGGCGGTCTGCGACTGGCGGGCGAGACTGCTCGCCGCGGTCGAGGTCGCCGCCGTGGTCGAAGCCCCGGCGGTCAGGCCGGCGATGTTCGGAGCCGCCGCGGGTGCGGCGGCCGGCACCCCGACGGAGGTGCCGCCGGCGGCGATGTTGTCCGCGTTGAGGACCTCGGCGGCGGCGATGTTGATGTCGCCTGTCGCGCGGATGCCGGCATCGCCCGCATCCACCGTGCCCTGCGGAGCAACGAGGGAAACCGTGCCGGGTTCGACACCCTCGACCGAGGCAAGAACGCCGATGCCGCCGCCAGTGGCGAGGCCGCCAAGGTCGGTCTTCACGTCGGCGCTGGTCGGATCGATGATGACGCGGGTGGGTGGCGCGGTGACAACGGTCTTCGGGGCGGTTCCGGCGGCGATGTCACCGTAAGATGACCAGATCGTGAGGTCGCCCCCGCGCAGGGTGAAGATGCGGGCGCGGCCGATGTTGACATTGCCGCCGGTGAGGACAGACACCTCGCCGCCATATTCGGTGACGATGCCCGGCGGGGTGAGCGGATTACCGAAGATGTCCGTGGCCATTTCCAGTCCGCCGCCCGGTGCCGCCACGATGATCGAGCCACCGCTGGCGGTGCGTATGTCACGGGCCCGGGAGAACACGCTCCCACCGCGCGCGGTCGCCCCGAAGATGGCGTTGACCGCGTCGTAGGCGGCGGTGTAGTCGCCGGACTCCGAAGCGGCCGTCCCGAGCACCTGGAGGTCCTCGAACAACTTCCTAATTGCGGCCAAGGCAAAGTGCTCGGGCGTGCCGCCGAGGAATCCCTGCGCGGGCGGTTCGGGGAATCTGAGCGCGCTGCCGGCCAGCCCGAGCGCCGGGCCGCCCGAAGGCGAGGTCAGGCCGGCCATCAGGACGACATGCGCGCCCTCGAACGGCAGAAACGGGTTGCGCGCCTGGCCGATGCTGGTCACTCCCAAGCCGGTGCCGTCGATGAAGTTCGCGCCGGTGCCGAGGTCGAGATTGCGCCCTGCGAGGACCTCGAGGAGACCGCGGCCGGAAATCTGGATGTCACCTGCGAGAGCCTTCGTGCTGACGGGGAACCCGGAGGCGTCCTTCAGCACCGTCTCCACCGCGGAATCGATGATGAGGTTGCCCGCACTTACGTTGTCGGCCGCGGAGCGGGCGGGGGCGTTGGCATTGAATGGAACAACGTCGCGTCCGGCGGCGACAATCGAAATGTCATCCTCGGCCACGTGCTGGAGGTAGAAAGCCACGTCGGTGATATCGCGGGCGGCGAACGCTCTCAACTCCTTCGGCGAGAATACCAGCATGCTGGCGATGTCGCCTCCCCCGGCGTAAAGGCGCACGGGATCACCCCCGGCGGCGTGCACCGGCGTCGGGGCGTGCAAGGATGTCTGGACGTTCAAGGCGGCATTGGGCCCGCTGAAAGAGCCGGTCTCCTGGAAGAGCCGGTCGGTCGCCACGAACGGGCTCGCCGCGCTGTCCCGGACGGTCAGCGAATCAGTGCTGGCCGCGGTCTGCTGGAAGCCGACCGGCGTGAGCGGGCCGGAGACCCGCGCAGCATCGGCGTCAGAAACATTGATGCGGGCCGCCGTCCAAGCGGTGACCGGCGTCAGCGCACCTCCAGAGACGATGGTGGTCTTCCCCGAGGGGTTCAGGCCGGTGAGGCTGCCGGCGGCCAGGAGTTCCAGCCCCCCGGAGGGCGAAGGAAAGAGGCTGGTCGCGCCAGTTACCCGGATGTCCCCGGCAAATGCCGTGCTTTCGAGGCTTGGCAGCGAAACGGTGGCCACCGTGCGGAAATTGTCCAGCGAACTCTCGGCCAACCGGACCCACGGACGGTAATAGCCCGCCGAGCCCGGCGAGGCGGCGGAGGCCTGACGGTAGGCGGCGCTCAAGGCGGGCAAGGCGATGGTATCACCCGGCAGAGTGACGCCAAGCCGGTGCGTGATGTCTCCACCGTAGGAGGCAACGGAAACCCCGGCGTCCTGACCGATGGTCTGGAACTGGGTCTTATACCAGAACTTGTTGTTGAGGCCCTGCGGGAGCAGAAATGCGGAGGTGGCCGGACCGAGGAGAACGTCCCCGCGGGCTGACACATCGAAGTGCGCGCGCCCGCCGAAGAGCGTCACCGCCATCCACGTGAGAGGATCGAGCGGGTCCGCGCCGGCCAGCCGGCCGACCGACGGGCTATTGGCCTCGTTCGCGGTGATCGCATCGCCGGCGGCGAGCAGGGCCGAACCACGCTCGACGTAGAAACTCCCGCCGCTGAGGTCCGAACCGGCGCGGGCGGTCAGGTCACCGCCGCCAAGCTCGACGAGCCGGTCGGCCGAGGGCGCGACATTCAGCCCGGTGAGCGGATCAATCCCGGCCATACGCCCACTGGTCGGGACGGCGGCCTCGACGTTGACCAGGTCGTCTCCCGCCCAAAGATCGATGTTGCCACCGCCGAGGGCCCCAAACCCTTGAAAGAAGTTGCTGTAATCGACCCACCACGTGGTAGAGGCGGACGCGTCGTCTATAGTGCCGAAGCCGCTAAACACCGGAAGCAGAGCGAACGTCCCCGTGCTGGAATCGATCAGACCCCGGCGATACAGCCAGTGGGTCGGCAATTGGAAACTGGTGTCGGGGACGAGCGTGCCGTCCGCGAGCCGCGCAAAGCGACCGATATCCCCCTGGGCGGAGATGGCGAGGTCGCCGCCCGCCATCCCGTAGTAAGCGGAGTAATTCTGCTGCACGGCCCCGAGCGAACCACCCTGATCGGGATGACGGGAGGGCGTGGTCACGGGCACGGCGAAGTCGCCGATGGCGAAGATGCTACGGCGGTCCGCCAAGCCGACCCCGGCGGTGTAAATCGTGGCGAAGGGATTGCGCAACTGCACATCGCGGCCGGCGCTGATGTCGATATCACCGGTGCCGGTGCGGACAACTTCATAACGCGTGCCGCGGTCGGCATTGTTGTTCGCCGTGTTGATCCTGATCGTGTCGGCGGTCTGTCCGTCGCGACCGATGCCGGCCGCTTGGCCGGAGGTCGTGCTGTTCGGCACGGGTGTGGCGAAAAACTCACCGACCAGAACGGAGCCCCTGCCGGGTTGCAAGGCATCGAGGACCCGCGGGTCGAGCACCTGGTCGAAGGCAGCCGCACCCAAATCGGCGCCGGCAGCCAGACGGTAACTCCACGACTGCGTGTTGACCGGCAAATCGGAGTTGACCGATTGCAGCGGGGCCAGCCAGAGGAGCGAGTGACCGTTGCCAGCGTATGTGGTGGCCGAGCCCTTGGAGATCGGGGTGAATCCGTCGCTCAGCGCGTTGTTGAAGACGATGTCACCTTGGGCCCGCAGGGTCAGAACCCCGGGTGCCCGGCGCGAGCCGTAACGCCAGCCCGAGAGATCCCAGTCGGCATCGGACAACCCCTCGACACTAGTCGTGCCGCTGACATTGGCCAGACCGAGCACGAGATTGCCGGTCGGATTGACGATCTCCACCCCCGGCGCGATGACCAGCAGCGATTCGAGCCCGGCCTGCCCGGCGCTGAGAAGGCGAGATTCCATGGTGGATTCCGAGGCACCGATGAAGGCGCTGTTGTCGTTGTTGATGGCGTTGCGCAGCGCGATGTTCATGATCCCGCCGGCCGGGGTGTAGACGCGGAAGGCCTCAGCGAGAATGGATGACCCGCCGGTGACGGTGGATCCGATGGTGCCGATGCGAGCGTCGTTACCGGAGCGCGGGGCGCGCAGGTGGAGGGTGCCCTCAAATTGCCCGAAGAAGGCGCTGCTGCCGGGCGTCGTGTGCAATCCCGCTACGTGCGAAGCAACCGAGAGGTCGATCTGGGATCCGACCTGCAGGTCCAGCCAAGCCGTAGGGTCGGAGATGCCGTTGACCGCGCCGCCCGCCTCGAGGGTGATCTCGCCGCCCTTGCCGGCGCTGTCGAACGTCGTGCCCGCAACCGAGAGCCGCCCGCCGGACGTAAGGGTCAGATTGCGTCCGCTGGCCAGCCAGATACTGCCCCCGGTCGCGCCGGACGCGTCGATCGTGCCGGTCACGGTGATATCCCCCGCGTCGGCGGAGAGGCCGAAGTCCCGCACCGTCGTGATGCCGCCAAGCACAACATCGCCGGAGCGGACGCGCAGGCTGCGCTGCTCGGCGAAGCCGCCGGCGTCGAGGCGCGAGGTGAGACCGGCGAAGTCGGGAACCGAGCCGGCATCGAGCAGAAATCGGCCGGACAATCCAGGTCCGGTGGCCTGGCCCTGGAGCACTCCGTCCAAAGTGACCGGGCCGCCGGGCGACTCGATGAGTAGCGTGCCCGCGTTTCCTCCCCCGGTGGCGCCGACGGAAACCCGGCTGCCGCCGGCCAGGGCAACTTTTCCCGCCGTGGCGACAAGATCGATGCGGCCGGCGTCGGCAGCGACAACTTGATCATAGAAGGCCTGCGCGGTTCCTTGCACACTGAGCTGGCCGGTGACCGTCACGTCTCCTGCGAGCGCCCGTGCGCTGAACACACCGGAGGGAAGATTGATGGAGGTGCCGAGGTTGATGGACGCGGCCTCGAGCGCGAGACGGGCGCCGAGACCCGACGCGGTGGAGGCTGCCCCGCCGGTGCCCACCAAGTCCATTGCCCCGCTGGACACGAGTTTATAGGACGCGCCTTGGGCGACATCGAGGAACGGGCTCGCAACCACGAGGCTGCCGGACACGAGGAGGCTGCCGTCGGTAACCGCACGCACGCCGCCGGACGCTCCGACATAGGTCCGGGAAAAACCGTTCACGGCCAGCGCACCCGGACCAAGCAGCCAGTTGCCGGTCAGGAAATTCAACTGGCCCGCGGAAGCAGCGGGCGCGGGCAACGCGGCTGCACCACCGCTGTTGCCGAGGTAGATCGTTCCGGCCAGAAGATTGGCCGAAGAGTCGACGCCGTAGCCCCGCAGGGCGGACGCCTGGATTTCCAGGAGATCGAGATCGGAGCTACCCAATGTTCCGCTCCCGTAGATATCGAGCGTCCGGTAACTTTGGAGGCGCAGAAGATCCGCCGCGCCGGCTTGGACCAAGGCTGGACCGTCGAGAACCAAGTGCCGGTCGACCACACTGCCGGCTAGGCCGCCCGCCGGACGTTTGAGCAGCACACTGATCTGGCCGCTGGCCATGCTGAGGGACGCGGCGTCGAGCACAGCCGACGGGTCGAGAACGAAGGCTGACGACGAATCCATGATCACGCCCTGGCCGGCGAGGCGGGCACCCGCGCCGACAACGAGCTCCGCGGGTGCCGAGCCCACACCGGTGCGCAGAATCGAGGAGGATGCGTCCCGGCTGACTCGGAGCAGCGCCCCGTCGCCGACGATTTGCAGCGTCCCGGCCCCGGCCCCAACGGAACCATCCGATTGCAACGTCGACCCGGCCCCCAAGGCGACCCGTTGCCGGGCGGCCAGCGTGACATCCGCCCCGGTCAGAACCGCTCCCGGGTGGTTGGCCTCGACCACGGGAGTCCGGACATCCACAACCACCCCGCTCGCGGTTTCGCGGCGAAGTCCGCCGATGAGAAGACTGCGCGACGTCCAGCCATCGAGGTTGCGCACGTCGAGCACCGCGGTCGCCCCGCCGGGCACGGCGGCGGTGCCATCCGTCAGGTAGATCGGGGCGAAGCTGCTCACATCAATGTCGGCCCCGACGCCCCCGGCCGCACCCGAGCCCAGCACGGCACCGGAGAGGGAAAGGCCCGCGTTGCCGTGGACCGAGAGCCTCGCGGCATCGACCGGGAGCTGCTGCACCTTGGCGACGTCGAGCCGGGCGGCGGCCTCGGCGAAGAAGGTGCTGCCGGTGAAGACGTCATAGTCCACCCGCCCGGCGAGCACATCCGGCGGCAGAACCTCGAAGCGGGTCTTGATCGCGCCCGGCCGCGCCGCCTGGTTGAAGGCGTTGAAGCTGAATCCGCCGGCAAGGTAGGAGCCCTCGTCGCGGGGCACCGTGCCGCCGCCGGAGAACCCGCTGCGGTAATCGGGCGGGGCGGTGGAACGCGGTGACGCGCTGCCGACCAGCGAACCTTCCTCCGGAATGACGAGGTAGGCGCCCGGCATGACGGCATAGCGTTGCGGCAGGAGGGTGTAGGATCCGGCGGGAAGACCCGGGAGGCCGGCGAGCTGGATTTGTTCCCCCACCCTCAATCCGGCACTCGTGTAGCCCGGATCGCCCCCCAGCACCCCGGAGTTCGGTCCGGTGTTGAATTCGTTGAACGGCGCGAACGGCGAGGAGAAACCGGGGATTACCGCATAGGACGCCGGAACCTCGATCCACAACGTGCTCCTCGACGGCTCGGGAGTGACGGCGAAATCGGCGGGATTGATGTCGCCCCGCGCGGACCAGGTCTGGCCGTTGTAGAGGACAAGGTCACCGGCGGCATAGCGCGCACCGGAGGACCATCCGCCGCGGGCGGTGCCCAGAAGATCGGCACTGCCTCCGGTGCCCGCGACCCAGCGGTAGGCGAGAAGGTCACCCCCGCCGCGGAGATCGATGGTCGAACCCGCCTCGGCGACAACCGACTCGCCGGCAATCGTCACCCCGCGCGCGGGCAAGCCGCCCACGGTCACGTCCACTCCGCGCGGATCAATCCAAGCCAACCCGTCGGGACTCAGACCGAAGGGAAGGAGCAGGCCCTGGCCGGTGGCAGGGTCGATGGCGGAAACCGAGGTCTGGCTGCCCGGCAACAACGAGACACGCTGGGTCAAAGGCGTGGCCAAGGCCGGGCCGACCACGGAATTGGCGGGGGCCGTCCCTGTGCCGTCCCAGCCCAGCGTGATGGATCCGAGCGGCGCGCGCAGTGTTCCGCCCTGATTGATGACCGAGGCCATGACCCGCAGTTGGCCGCCGGCAGAATAAGGGAGGGCGGGCAGGCCGGCGGCGGCAAAGTTCACCGTGCCGGGGCGCCCGGTCAGCGGGTTGTCGAAAGCAAAGATGTCGAAAGGAGCCAGCGTGGTCGGGTAGATTTGGCCGGCGCGGAAGTCGAGCTGCCCCGCGATGTTGATGCTGCCATTGCCCCGGATGTCGCCTTGGTCGGCGGTGAAGGATGCCTGGCTGACCCCTTGGAGCGAAAGATAGCCGATGTCGATGAGCGGGGCCGAGACCGTGAGCACGCCAGCCCCGGCCGTGGGAGGAACAAAGGCCTGCGGGGTCGAACCGGTCGCGGCATTGAAATCGCGGAACGGCAGGAAAAGGTCATTCGGGTTGAGCGGGGCTTGGAATTCCTGCCCGAGGGCCACGCGCGACGCCGTGATGGACACCGGGAATTCGGATTTGATGATGCCGCCGCCAGCCAGACGAACCACGCCCGGGGCCCGGATATCGACCGGACCGAGAAACTCCACGTTGCCGCCATAGGGAATGGGACTTCCCCCAGAGTAGTAGACAAAGCCGAGATCCAAGTTGTCGAATCCGCCCGTGGTAAAAGTATCCAAGGCGAAATAGCCCCTCGCGGGCAGCGCGGCATCGCCTCCGGCCACAGCCAGGGGATTCGCGCCGGCGGCGAGCGCGTGCTCGACCGCGGCACCGACGCCTTCGACTTTCCCGAATGCGGCGGCCGACCCGCTCTGCTGCACGGAGAGGTTGAGGTCGGCGCCGGAGCGGGACAAACCCGCGGCATAAAAACGCCCCGAGGAAACGGCCAATGTCCCACCCAGGGCAGAACGTCCGCCGGCCGTGCCGTTCAAGGCCGCGTCGGAGTAAAGCATTTGCGCACCTTCGAGCGTGATGGTCCCGCCGTCACTCGCGAGCGGAACCCCAGACGAGCGCCGTCCCCACGGGGTCGTGGTCAGACCCGCGTTGCCCGGCACCGCACTCACCCCGGCCAGTCGCGACGGATGGAAGTCGAGCGTCGCCGCCGCGCCCGAAACGTCCAACGAGGAGCCCGCGTCGGCCAGAATGTTGCCGGAGACGCTGATGTTGCCGCCCGGCATGAGGATTCCGGAGGCGCGGCCGAAGTCGTCGGGCAACGCGACCATGGTCCCAGCGGCGGAGAGGCGGGCATTGGGCCCGAGGTAAACGGTCGGCAACGCGGTGCCGGCCGTGTCAGCGACAATCTGCGGCAGGCGGAACGAACTGCGTCCCTTGATCTCGATACTGCCACCCGGCGCGGAAATCTCACCGTGCAGGGCGACAAAGTCTCCCGAGGCGGCAACCGAAGCCCCGGCATCGGTGATAATGCGAGACCCCGGCTCAAAGACGACCAGGCCGAGGCCGTCGATGAATGCGTCGATGGGCGAGGTGCCGGTAAACCTGTCGTTGTAACCCAGACCCACAAAGCTGATCGAAGCGGGCGAGCGCAGTCCCTGATCGAGGAGGACGGGCTGGAAAAGGCTGCCGGCTAGGGACCGCCCGCCGAGAGCGGTGAGCGAGCCGCCAGAACGAAGACGCGAAGGATCAGCCCCGCCGAGGGAAAGAACACGACCGGTCTCCGCCGCCCGCGCCGCGAGAGTGCTGGAGACATCCGGAAGCTGCAGCCAACTCTCGGCCACCGGCGCGACCGAGGTGCCCGCGGCCACGCTGACCGCGGGGATGTAGCCGCCCAGGGCATCCCGCCCGCCGAGCCCGGTCAGCTCGTATTCGGTAAATCCTCCCTTGGTGAAAAACTCCGGTTGCAGCAGAACCCCGCCATTCGGAACGTCGGTCCCGCCAACGCGGATGAAGTTCGCCTGAATCGAAAGCGAGCCGCCCTCGTGCGCCGAATAGGCCTGCAGGACGCCTCCCATCTCCAGCCTGCCTCCGACCGACGTCTCCAAGTCGGGATCACGTCCCGAGCGGAGTGCGATTGAACCACCGTCACCGAAGGCAAAAGACCCACCCGGGCCGGCCCAGATGCCGCCCGAGGCATCGATGAGCGACCCCTGCCCGAGCAGAACGTTGTAGCCCGTCAACTCGACCGAACCGCCGTTGAGCAGGCGGGCGGAACGTGTCACCGCGGACTCCAACGTGCGCTCGTCGACGAGCATTCCGGCTACGCTGATTGAAGTGCCGTCGGCCAGCGTGACCGTTCCGCGTCCGGTTTGCACCCCGGGCGTGGGCGGGAGCGCGAGCGCGCCGGTCTGCGACAACTCATTGTAAAGATACGGCGAAAAATTGTAGGCGGTCAGACTGACCGAGCCGGCCGGCACCGAGATGTCAGCCGCGATCGTGATGTTGCGCGCCTCAACCGACAAGCGGCCCCCGGGCGGAAGGTTGAACGCCGCGCCCGCCGGAACGGTGAAGTCACCGTCGGCATTTTTGACGATCAAATCGGAGAACCCGCCGCGTTTCGGATCGAAGACGGCCGGGTCGAGGCGGAAGCTGCCGCGCCGGTCGGCCGGAAGCGGCGCCGGCTCCAATTCGACTTGCGCGTAGGTCAAGCCCGCGGCCGCGCTCGCCCCGCCCGCCGCGACTTGGAAATCCACCGGGAAAGGCGCATGCGTGATGAAGATCGGGTTAATTGGAGTTCCCACGTCCTTCTGGCCCTCGAAGGCCAGTTGCAGGATGCCTGCCGCCGGCGGGGCGTCCTGCTGACGCGCCCCCTGCAGGGTCGCGCCGCGCAGCTCGCCGCCCATGACAATCGACGGCGCGGAGAGGTTAACCGTGCCGGCGGCGGCGCCTTCCTGATAGCTGTCCTGATAGTATCCTCCAAGCGGGGCGAGCGGCAGGGAATACGTGCTGCTGGTGCCCCATTTGTCGGACGCGGCGGAGGAAGACAGGCCGGTGAACACGCCATCGTAGACCAGATCCGGCGTGGCGTTGCGAATGTCGACAATGGTGCCGCCGGTGACCAATCGGGACGTCCGCACGCTGCCCGCTTCGTAGGTATAAAGGCCACCGGAGACATCCACGACCGAGCCGCCGGTGAGCACGACAGAATCGCCGGCCGAGAGCGAAACCGTTCCGCCGCGCGCGGTCAACTGAGCCACATCCTTCTCAATGATCCCGGCGTATCCGGTCAGGTCACCGAGGGGCGTGCCCACCCATGGGCGGCCGCCGTAAGTGCCGGACTGGCGCAGGTCGACCAAAAGGTCGATGCCACGTAGGTCCGACTCCCGCTGCAACGGCGAGTCGGCAAACTCCGAGCCGCGCATCTGCACGTTGAGCAGATACTGGTCCTGCTCCACATAGGCATCGGTCGATCCGCTCACATCGATGACCGCGCCCCGGTCGAGGAAAATTTGACCGCCATCGAAAAGAAAGCGCTGACGGCCCGACTCGAACTGCTGGGACAGCCCGGCCTGCGTGCGCCCGGCGCCGTCGAGCGTCGTGCCGTTGCCGTCGATGTCCTTGAACGGCCAGAGGCCGGCGCGAACCGAGACATCGCCGGAGGTGGCCAGCATGATCGAACCCGGCGCGAAGTAGACTCCCCGACCCTCGACATTGATCTGCGAATTCTGGGCCAGTTCGTTACCCGGAATTTTTCGTCCACCTGCGTCATCATTGATGATGCGTGTCACGCTGGACGGACCGAACGTCACACTGCCGGCGAACTGGGACAGGAACGCCGGTTGCTCGGCCCCTGCGATAGCATTGAAGCCGGGATTCGAAACAGCGCCGAAGCTCGCCAGGATGTCGATGCGGCCGTTGAGATCCACACTGGTCGAGCTGTCGAGCACGCCGAATTGGTCAATGGTGCGGCCGGCCACGAGGATGCTGCCGGTCGGGGCGCTCACGAGACCGCGATTGACCACGCCCCCCGCGTAAGAGCCCACCTGGCCGATCCAGACATCAAGGCCACGCAAGCTGGGGTCGTTCTGGCTATGAGCGGCCACGCCGACCTGCAACCCCGCCGCGAGAATTGTCTGCCCAGCCACGGTCTGGATGGCGCCCTCGTTTCGGACGTTCGGCCCCACCAGCATAACACGTCCGCCGTCGCCGTTCTGCGTTCCGATCCCGCGGATCATCGCACCGGGCTGGACAGTCACATCGCCGTAGCGTCCGGCCGGTGGCGGGGGGGGAACAAACGCGGGGGAACCGCTGCTCGTGGCTGGAACGGCTACCCCGGAGAAGAGGAACTGCGCGTCACTGTTGTTGAGCAAGCCGGAGGCGAGAAGGTTGTCGTTGATCGGCAGACTGGAGGCCACAAAGGTCTGCGCTCGCACCTGGCTCGATCCGCCGAAGATGATTCCGTTCTGGTTGATCACGTAGACTTGCCCCTGCGCGTTGATGCGTCCGAGAATCTGCGAAGGCGCAATTGCCGCCCCGGTGACCTTGTTGAACGCCACCCATTCGCCGGCATCTGCGCCGCCCGCGCTTTGGTCGAAGTTGAGCGACGTGCGCTTGCCGATGTTGAAGGATTTCCAATGCAGCAGGGCCTGCGGGGAGGTCTGCTTGATGTTGACCGCCGTGCCCGACTGCGTCGGATGGTTCGCCCCGTAGACCACCCGCTCGAGGTCCAATCCGCCGGGGCCGAGCCCATCCGGAACCGATGGCAATCGTGCGCCGGTCAACGGATTGATCCCGAGGGAGGAGGGACCGCGCCGGGCGGCGGCCCGGGCCGCAAGTTGCGCCGACTGCACGCTCCTGAGCATGTCGGTTGTCTGGTCGATGCGCCCTTGGGAGGAGGAGCGCAAACGGGCGGCCGCCGCCGCGGTGGCCCCGCCGTAAATCGCGGCACGATTGCCGTCGCTGGCCCGGGTGGCCCCGCCACGAAGAACATCCCCAGCAAAAGCCGGAGTGGCGAGCGAGATTGCCAGCATGGCGGCAAGCGAGGGGCATCCGCGCCGACCCGCTGTGCGCGGGCCGTGGAAATTGAATGATGCCTCGAAAAAATTGCCCATTGTCACCACCAGCCCGTGCTGCGGGGCCAGAGTAAACAAGGGTAGAGAGGCGAGGCGGGTTTTCCAGCGGAGCCACGTGACAATTTTGCCACATTTCTCGACCAGGACCGATCGCGACGCCCGGCGGCTTAATCTTCCAGGTCCGTGTTCTGCATGCCCATGCGGCTGCCGGGCTCGGTGAAGTCGGAGTAGCGCGAGCCGCTGTCCGTCGGGTTGGACGGATAGGACGGCGGGTTGGTGCTTTGGCAGGACGAAAGGGCGAGCACCAAGATCAGGCAGACGAGGGTGGCAAGAATGGTTTTCATGGTTTCATTGAGCCACAAGGCGGGGCGAAAAACGACGCGATTAATTGGTCGCGGGAGTTGCAGCCAAGGCGTCGAGGGCGATTTCGTTGACCGAAACGGGTTGGCGCTCAAGCAGCGCCGCCATGTGGGCCTCGCGGTTGAGCGCGGCCCGCCGCTCGCGCAGGAGCCCGGCCAGTTCGTTGCGCACCTCCTCGAACGTGGCCGGCCCGGCGGGGCGGAGGTCGTCCACCCGCACGATATGGTAGCCGTCGCGTCCCGCCACGGCCGCGGTGATCTGGCCCTTGGAGAGTCCACTGACGGCTTGACGAATCTCCGGAGCAATTTGGTCCTCGGGGAGCCATCCGATTTTTCCATCCCGCGGGGCCGAGGCCTGCTCGTTGCTGTTTTCTCGCGCCAGACGTCCGAAATCGTCCGGACGCCCCTTGAGCTGGGCGGCCAGGTCGTCCGCTTTTTTCTTCGTCGCCGCGTCCCCCGGTTTCCCGGCAATGTAAATTTGCGAAAGCTCGTAGCGCCGGGGCACGGTCAGCTTGTCCTTCTCCGCCTCGTAGGTTTTTTTGAGTTCCTCCTCGGATGGGAAATCCGCCGGCACCTTCGACACCTCGGCCAAATAACTCTCGACCAGAAATTGTTCGCGGGTCCGAGCCAACGCGGTCACGACCTCGGGCTTTTTCTCCCACCCGGCCGAGGTGGCTTCGGCCAGAACGGCCTCGCGCAGGAGGATGGCACGGACAAAGCGGGCCAGCTCCTCCTTGTTCTGGCCGAGGGCCGTGCGTTCGGCCGGGCGGAGCGACGACAGGTAGGGGCTGATTTCTGAGGCTTTGACTTCGCGGGCCCCGACCTTGGCGACGACGGCGTCGTCTGCGGCGGCGGGTTGCGAGCCGAGGATGGCCATCGCGAGGGTGAGAACGGTGAGCATAGGAATGGTTTTCATGGAGTGATGGTGGAGGCCCGGATGCGGGTTTCGAGGTCCTGCATGATGGTCTGGAGCTTGGCCCGGTTGACGCTGACGAAAGGTTCGCGGGCCAGCACGGTTGCACCCATGCTGTGGGCGGCGTAGCGGTCCAGAATTTCATCGGCGGTCTGCTTCATCTCGACATTCTTGACCTGTTGCTCGGCCACCGTGCGCTCAAGGGTGCCGATGCGGCCCTTGGCCTGGGCCAGCGCGGCCTCGGACTTGCGGGCGCGTTCGACCATGGCAGCGTAGTCCTTGCCCCACTTGGCCACCTGGGTCTCGAGTGTGACGATGCGCTCCTTGGACTGCTCGAGGGCTGCACGCAATTCGGCCGCTTGGTTGGCCGCGGCATTGCGCTCGTCGAGCATCTGCGCCTGCAGGGTGGGGATTTCCTTTTTCAGTTTTTCCGCCTCCTGCTGGCTTTGCACCATGGAGGCTTCCATCGCGGCGGTCTTGGCCTGCTCTTCGCGCACCTGCAGCATGGTGTGGCGCAGGGCTTCTCGCAGTTTGGTTTCGACGGCGGCTTCCTCCTCCTGCGCGCGCAGCGGGGCCAACAGGCCGGCGAGGAGAAGAAGCGAGCAAACGATGGGGAACTTCATGGTGTGATCAAAATTGGGCGCCGATGTCGAACTGGAAGATGTTCATGTCGAATTGCGGACCGGCAATGCTCTCCGATCCGAACCAGCGCAGGCCGAGGTAGACCTGCGGCGAGAGGGCCAGACGGCCCGCCACGGTGAAGCCTTTCATGTTCGTGCCGCCCAGGCCGAAGTCGGAATCGTTGAAGCCGTCGACCACGGCGTCCGAGCCGATCCAGCGGTAGCCGAAGGACAACTGCCAAGCCCCGAGCTTGTCGAGTTCCTCGTGGCCGACGGCCAGATCGACCAGCCAGGCTGTGCCGCTGCCTTCGAAATCGCCGATGCCGTCCGTATCGATGTCCGGGTTGTCGGCCGCCACTTCCCCGCGGTTGTTGACCGCGATCTGGTTGATCTCGGAGCTGTTGAAAGCAACGTTTTGGATGACTTCGCCGATGAGCGAAATATTGACCGGCTCGAAGCCGTCGTAGCTGAGCTTGCCGGTGAGGGCCAGGTTTTGGAAGGGCGTGGCTAGGCCGTAATACTGCCACTGATTGATCGCGCCGAAATCGTTGTAGGCATCGGCGATGATGTCGCGGATGGGGAAATAGGTGTTGCCCTTTTGCGCGAAGGACGGACGGCTGTTGTCCGTGTCGCCCTGGTCTTCCTCCGTGTAGGCGTAGAACGGCGAGGAGAGTTTGCCCTCGATGTTGTAGAAATAGTAGTAGGCCGCCGCGACCTGAGTGGACCAGTTGCGGGCGAAGTTGATCTGCGTGCCGCCTTGGATGGCGAGGAGGTATTTGTCGTAGCTCTGGAATTTCTGCGGCGCGTTGGAGGAGAAGTTCAGGTCGGTGTTGAAGACGGGAAAGGCGCCGGCCACCAGCGTGGGAATGACGACATTCTGATAGTTGTAGGAGAGACGCACGGCGGTGCCGTCGAATCCAAGGTCGTTGTCGAAGATCAACGGCGTGGAGAAGAACGGGTTGTCGAAGCGGCCGACCATCAGGGCCAACGCGGCCTCATCTTCGCCCCCGCCGAGATCGTAGCGGATGTAAGCGCGCTCGAGCCAGATCGCGTAATCGCTGAACTGCCCACCCTGCGCTTGGTTGGCCAGGCCGAGGGACTGGTTGGCCGAGACGGGCGAGTTGTTTTCCCCGGTGCCAATGCGGAGGCCGGCGCTGAAGTTGTCGTCCAACTCGATCCCGGCGCCGACCCGCACGAGCATGCGGTAGCGGTTGCGGTTCTGGTCGGTGTTCCACTGCGGGGCGAAATCAAAGCCGGTCACATCAAACGGGCTGCCGGTGTTGATCGCATTGAAGTTGGGGAACGCGCCCTCGTTGTTGTTGCCCGTGGGGTAAAGGTCGGCCTCGTAGCGGAAACGGATCTCGCCCTCGGGCTTGAGCCGGGCCAGCAAGGTCGGGAGGCCCGGCGGCGCCTTGTTTTCCTGACTCGCGCCGACGGTCAGGCCCAGCTCGCGCTTGATGTCCTCGGTGATTTGCGCCCGCACGGGGGCCGGGATGTAGTTCACACTCGTCATCATCTCCTGGCGCGCCGCCTCAAGCGGACTCAAGGGCTTCTGCCCGGACAGGGCCTGATCGGTCATGGTCTGCACGGCCGCGACCTGCGCGATGGCAAACATGTCGGATTCCTGCTGCACCTTCTGCACGTCCGCCTCGGCCTGCGCCTGCGAAACCATGCCCTGCGCATCGTCCTTGGTCAGCACGCCCCGCTCGACAAGTTTGTTGATTAGGTTGATGACCACGTTGCCCGTGGGGGTGGAAGCGATGGGCTGATTCGCCGACGGCGGGGCTGCGGCAGCGGCGGGATCAGCAACGTCGAGTGCCTTCCCCGGATCGAGCGGAGCAGCCCCGGTGGCCTCGGTGACCTCGGGCGGGGTCGGCGGGGCCGGTGCGGGCGTCGGTGCAGGTGCCGGCGCAGGCGGCGGATTCTCGACCCCGCGCACCGCCAGATCCGGTTTGAGCATGTTGGTGGCGTCAGCCACCGGGGAAGAACCTCCGAAATTCTGCAAACCGGCCTCGCCGCTTTGGGCGAGCAACAACTGCGCGCCAGCCGTCGCGCCCGACAGCAGCAGTCCGACCATCACGGGAAGAAAATAGAAAAGTGGTGATTTCATCATCGTGAGGCGTTGATCCGCATGACAATCGGCATGGGCATGCCCTGCGGCGGCGGATCGGGGAAAGTGATACCGGTTAAAATCTCTCCCTGCAAAGCCTGATCGACCGCCGCATCACCCGAACTGCCTTCCAAGGCCGCGCGGGTGACTCTGCCGCTCGCATCAACCCAGATCCGCGCCTTGATCGTCATGCGGGCCGAGCGCGTCAGTTTGTGGCTCCGCACGGCGGATGACACGGCATTCTGCACGCGCCCCGCATACCAACCAAACTGCGATCCGCCCCCGCCGCCGCGGCCGCTCCCGCCGATCATCCCTCCCCCTCCGCGGCCCTGCAGACCGAAGCCGTCCGGCGGTCCATCGCCCTGAATGTTTGATCCCATCGGCGCCGGGGCCTCCGGCTCGGGCTCGGGGGGTGAATCCGGCTGTGTCTCTTCGACAAATTTGGGCGCGTCCGGTTGCTGCACCGGCTCGGGTATGTCCGGAGGCGGGGTCGGAGGAGGCGTGGGTTTCGGCGGAGGCGGCGGGGGCAGCGGCGTGATGCTGACCACGGTGGCTGCCCTCTTTTTCGGCGCGCTCTTCCCCCCGAGGAAAAAAAAGGCCCCGGCGCCCAGGCCGAGAAACAGCACGAGCCCCCCGACGACCCACAGGATGGTGGGCCGTTTGCTCCCGCCGCTCGACGCGCCGGTCTCCGGGAAGTGTGAGGCCATGGATTAGCTGGCTGGTCCGACCGTGGCCAAGCCGACCTGGGTGATGCCCAGACGGCCGCAGACATCGAGGACGTTCATGATGGCTTCGTATTGCGTTTGCCGGTCGCCCCGGATCACCACGGGGAACTCGGGAACGGTGGCCTGGTGCGCCTTGAGCCGCTGCTCGAGTTCACTCAAGCTGACCGGCACCGTGTCGAGGGCGATCTTGCCCTGGTTGTTGACCGTGATGGCGCGGCTCTTGGGCGCACTGAGGTCCGCCGGTTTGCTCGAGGACTTGGGCAGATCGACTTTCACTCCCTGCACGCCGGCCGTGGTCATGATGATGAAGATCAACAACAGCACGAGGTAGAGATCCACCATCGGCGTGACGTTGATGTCGTCGTAGCTCTTGTCGTCTCCTCCGGCGTCCATGATCAGTTCAGGTTGGCCTCGGCTGGCTCGACCTCCGCACTTAACGGGGCAAAGCGCGGGGGCAGCCCCTCGCCTGGCGGCGGGTAGGCCTCGGCAATCTTGGTGACAAACTCGTCGATGAAGACGTGCATCGAGGCGAGGACGTCTTTGATCCGCGAACTCAGGACGCTATACATGAAAAGTGCCGGGATGGCCACGAACAGGCCCACCGTCGTGGCCAGCAACGCGCTGGCGATACCCGGCGCGATCGAGTTGACGTCGACCTCGCCCGACTTGGCGATGATGGCGAAGGTGATCATCACGCCGACCACGGTGCCTAGGAGTCCGACGTAGGGACCGCCGGCGATGCTGGTGGTCAAAATGACCAGACCCTTGTTCAGGCGCTGCCGTTCCCGCACCATGCCGGCGTCGAGCGAGGCCCGGATGGCTTGGATGGAACGCACGGACAAGCCCCGGTGGCGATCCGGACCGGAGATGCGGTGGCGGATTTCCTTAACCCCGAGGTGGTAGAGGTGATAGCAGGGCGAGTCGAGCATCCGGCGAATGTTCGCCTTCTGCTTGCTGGCGCCCTTGGTGTCCATTGCTTCCAACCGCAGATTCGTCAGGGAGTCCGGATCGTCAGCGTCGAGCACCGTGAGGTCACCCGAGACCTCGCCCCACTGGCGCAGGAACTCCTCGTCGCCCCGCATCAGGGCGCGCAAGCGCACGAACTTCGCCACCGCGACCGACCAGCCCATGATCATCATGATCACGCAGACCACCACCGCGATCCAGCCGTCGAACATCATGTTGTTGGCGATGTCGCCGAAAAGCATGACGTGTTCGAGCATCCCGCCGTGTTCGCCGCCGCCACCGGCTTCGCCTTGCTCGGCCTGCAAGATTTTCCCCGCCAACTCGCTGCCGGACTGGTTGATGAAAAGCAACTTCAGGGCCGCGGCGGAGAGCGCAGCGCCATGCACCTGCAACTCGTCAAACTCCCCGAGGAAGCGGCCTTCGCTGCCCGCGGCCGGGTCGGGTCCGCCGAGATAAATCGGCCCCCGTCCCGCCGGCAACGGCGCGTCCAAGGTGGCCACCTCCGCGCCATCGAGCCAAAGCACGATGCGACCTTCCTTCGCTGTGAGCGCCAACTGCCTCCACACCCCGTCGCCCACTGTCTGCCCCGCCACCGCCCGCGGTTGGCCGGCGATTTCGACGAAGGGCGCGCCGCCCGCGGCGAGGCCGAGACGAAGTCCGTCCGCCTCGGGGCGGGCGAAAAGAATGGCCTCCTTGGCCGTGGACACGGGCTTGGCCCACAGGACGAGGCTGAGTTCCCCGCCCGCCGTCCACTCGTTGGCCGGCGCCGCCGGGATCTTGATCGGTTCGCGTCCGACGAGGCGGACGCCGTCGGCGATGACCGTGCCCTCGGAGAGGCTCCCGGCTGTCTCCGCGTTGGCCGCGTTGGCCGTCGCGTCCTGCGGCGGCGTGCCGCGCTCGTTCAAGTGATATACGAACTTCGTCGTGGCCGGGTAGGTCTTGGCCGCATCAGCCTGCCCCTCGCCGCTTGGCGCCGCGTTGCCGTAGTAGAGCCAGAACTCGTTCGGTGCCGCACCGGAAACCACGGGCAACCTCACCCAGGCAAAACCTTCGGCCATGAGCGGGTCGAACTTTTCCAGATGGAAGGAGAGCGGCGTCTGGTCGTCCGCGGCGACAAAGCGCAGGTCGCTTCCGTCCGGCAGCAGCGCCTCGAAGGGCACGTTGCCGGGATGCAGGCGCACGAGCACGACGGACTCGCCGGCATCGCCCTTGATCTCGGCTCCCTCGACGGCCGTGTTGAGGATGAGCTTGGTCCGCCCGGTCCACTCCTCGTTCCACCAAGCGTGCGCCGGCACGGTCCCCGCGAGGAAGAGCGCGCCCACCGCGGCCGCGAGGGACCGGCGAAAATTGACGTGTCGTGGATTTCTCATAGTTCTCCCCAGACGCGAAACACGAGCAGCGGCTGTCCGACTTCGCGGGTGCCCTCGGCCACGAGCGGAAAGCCCAGGGCCAGCGAGCCGTTGAGCCAGTCCATCACTTTGACGGTCCCGCCCACCCCCCAGCTCGCGAGACTGAACTCGGTCGTTTGCTCCGGCAGCGGGTCGTTGATGAAAGCCGCGCCCGCGTCGAGGAAGGCGAACAGGCGCATCTCGTGGTCCTCGCGCTTGGTCCACTTGAGCAGGGACGGCGAATAGAACTCGAGGCTGCCCGCGATGGCGCTGTCTCCCACGACCTCGGATTCGAGGTAGCCGCGGACCGTGTTCAGACCGCCGAGGGAAAACTGCTCGCTGTCAACCAGCGCATTGTCCGTGGCCTGCCCCTGCACGACCGCGCGCACGCGGAAGTCATACCAGATGTCGTGCTCGTAGCTGGCCAGCCCGCGGAAATAGACGTAGTTGCCATTGGCCGCGTAGCGACGGTTGTCGAACTCCACCTCGCCGCTGCCCATCCCGCGGAAATGCCAGTTGATCGCCCCGTCGAGTTGGAAGCGGTAGTCCTTGCCCATCCAAAATCCGCTGTAGCTGAGCAGGAACGGCCAGTAGGTCACGGGCGAGGAGCTGATCAGCTCATTGTCGAAGGACAGCGACTGCTCGAAATTCTTGTAGTCCAGGCCGAAGGTCAGGTTGTGGAACAAGCCCGGTTTCGGCGGCAGCTCGGCGATCAGGCGGCCGCCGTAAATCTCGCCATTGCCCGCCGAGGCCGAGCCGCCCAGGGTGGAGACATCGCTGTTCTGCCGGATGGCCTGCGCCATGATCGAGAGCCACTCAACCCGCGGAACGGGGGCGAGGTAGTAGCCGGAGTAAACCAGCGCGTCATCCGCGTCCTGCGGTGCGATCTGGAAGGCCGCGCCGATGGTGTGTCCGAGCTGCCAGAGGTTGTCGTAGCGCAGCGACGCATCCAAGCGCAGCGGCGTGGTGTTGGCACTGTAGCGGTTGTTCAACTCGACCGTGGCATGCAGCGGGAACGAATCCTGCACGACCAGCTCGACATCGACGGTTCCGGGCAGGGCGCCGGGTTTGAATTCCGGCGTGACCCGCAAATCGCGGCTGCGGTTGAGCGCGATCACATCCCGCTGCACCTCCTCGAAGTTCGGCACGTTGCCCTCCTGCAGGGAAGGCGCCCGCCGCTTGATCCGCTCAATGTCGTGGAAACGCGAACCCTTGACGGTCAACCGCCCCACCGGCACCTCCTGAACCACGAGCACGACCATGCCCTTGCTCGCGTCCTGCGGCGGAACATCGACAACCACCGTTTGATAGCCCGCGCGGTGATAGCGTTGCTCCAGAGCGGCCCGGGCCAACTCCACATCCTCCTCCGTCCGCCCCGGTCCCATGTAGGGATAAACGGCCAGGTCCACCTCATCGCGCGGCAACTGCCGGGCGCCGAGGATGCGGTATTCGCGAATGAAAAAACCTTGAGCGGGCGCGACCTCGGGACCCGGCTGGGCGCCGGGCGCGCCTTCGGCCGCGGGCACGGCCTGCAGTGTGGCTGGCCACCCAAGCCCGGAGACAACCAACGCAAAGAGACCCACTCCATGCACCATGGCACGACCAAGCGACCAACCGCGGCGAGGCGCGGACGGGCAGATCGTGGAAAAGCGAGCAAAAGTCATCGACTCGAAGTGATCCGCACAATGACCAAATCGAGGCCCCGCCACAAAACCCCGCTTGTGACGCTTCCGTAACAATCCATCGGGGCGATTCAGCGTTTTCATGATTTCCATGCCTTGGTTCGGGCTCATCGGCTGGCCTCCCTCGCCAGCTTGCCGGCCTCCTCATAGCCACTCCAACCCCAGCGGGCACGAAACATTTCCTCCTCGAGGGTGAAGCCTCTGAGGCGGAGAAGTTCCGAGTGCTCCCCCGACCGAGCGGGCCGGAATGCTGAGGTCGGCGGATTGCAGCGCGACCGGGGCGGACGCGACTGTGCCGACAAAAATGCGCTGTCTGCGCAGAAGCAGCCATGGCCTCGGAAGCGAATCCACCCAAGGCCGATGTCAGGACTTGGAGAATACGATTTTACTGTGCCTGGGGCCTTTGGTTTGTCACCTCGGGCGGCAGAACCGGTGTGGCTCCCTTTTGCGAGCAGACGAAGGCCGCAACGCGGTTGGCGAGGTGATTGATTTCGGTCAGGGGACGCCGCTGGAGCAGGCCCACACACAGCGCGGCGGTGAAGGAATCGCCGGCCCCGACCGTGTCAACCACGACGGCGGGAAATCCCGGGTGGGCGTCCATTTCATCCGGCGTCATCAGCAAACTGCCGCCCGCACCACGCGTGTAGGCAATCAACCGCAGGTCGAACGTTCCCATCAGCGCGGCCAGTTGATCCTCGGTGGTCCCGACCAGCCCGAGCATGCCGGCCAGCACCGGCAGTTCCTCGTCGCTCAACTTCAGCACATTCGCGCTCTCCAGCGAGGCCGCGACAATCTCCTGGCCGTAAAAGGTCTGCCGCAGATTGATGTCAAAAATCTTCAGCGCCTCCGGCCGCACCTGGTCGAGGAAGGCGTGGATGGTTGAACGCGAGACCGCACTGCGCTGGGCAAGCGACCCGAAACACACGGCGTCCGTTTTTGTCGCGAGGTCGGCCAGCCGGTCCGACATGGCCAGAAAGTCCCAGGCCACGTCCTCGCAAATCGTGTAGGACGGCTTCCCGCCCTCATCCAAGGTCACCTGCACCGATCCCGTCGGATGTCCGGCGTCCTCCTCCACATACAAATCGTCGAGACCGAGCGAGGCCAGCTCCCGGCGAATCGCCTGCCCGGGGACATCACGTCCAAGGCAGCTCACCGGATACGCCTGCGCGCCGAGTTGGCCGCAATGGCAGGCGAAATTCAAAGGCGCCCCGCCAAGCCGCTTCCCGAATGGCAGCACATCCCAGAGCAACTCGCCGATTCCGACGATCGTCGATCCTCCGGGCCTATCCATGGATGCTCCTCATTTGCCAGCTCTCAACTCGGGTTTCGGGCTTATCGAGCTGTGGGTTTTCGCAGGAAGACCACGCGGTTGGTCCAGTCGTCAGTCTGGTGGGCGAGGTGAAGTTCATTGAGGGCGGAGGCAATAGCGGCGTGGTCGTTCCGGGCGAAAGAACGCGAAGAAATGAACACGACGCCCGCGTGGTTGCGGCCGGCGGCGGCCATCTCCTGCAGGAGCGTCGGAATGGTGGCCAGATCGAAAGTGACGAAGACCAGGCCATCGCGGGCGACCTCCTCAAGCAGGCGATGGTCGCTTTGGCCGAGCAGCACGCCGCCGCGCCAGTCGCGCAGGGCAACCGCCCGTCGCGCGGGGCAAAGACCGGCCACCTCGGACGAAAGGTGCTCGTCGAGGAGGAAAACCATCAGGCGGTGAAGGTGTGAAGACCTGGCAGGCGCAAGGCCAACTCATCCTCCACCTCGCTCCAAAACTGCTCATCCTCCGCCATCTCGTCGGAAAACATGCGACCATAGGCCAGCGCCGACTCGGCCTTCCAAAGCGGCCAGCCGTAATGGGCTGCCACCTCGGAAGCCGGCAAATCCACGCCCAAGTGGCAGACCAGAAAGACCGGCACGCGGGTGCCATGCACATAAGCAAGCCGCCCGGCTGGCGTGTCGCGAAAATCCACGGCCGGAAAAGTTTCCCTCCGTCGCGCCTCCTCCAAAAGCAACGCCGCCGCCCCGCCGCCGCTCCCGCGCCCCTTGGAAAAGCGCTCCAGCCAGCGCTTGGTTTCGGATGGCACCCGGATACTGAGTGTGACGGTGGACATGAATTATGGTTATTCTCCGATTGTGTGAAATGCAATAATTTCAGACATTTTGGCCTCCGCAAGAAGGACGTCGGAAGAGAAAAGATGCGGCGCACTTGATGGTTCTGCTTTCGGGTGGTGCAGCAACCAGGGTGTGCCCGCGAGAATGACGGGCAACAACTCCGCGCCTCCCTCCTGGGGGTGAACAAAGTCCACAGCACAGACCGGGGCGCCTTGTTTTCGTGGGCGATCACGGACACCCCTCCTTCCTGTTGCGCAGTGCTCGCCGCGCGTCGTCCGGACTTACCTTCCGGGAGCACCCTGCCAATGGGATGGAGGGAGGCCGGTTTGTTTGCGGAACCAGCGGGCAAAGTAACTCGCGTCGCTGAAGCCCGCGGCCTCGGCGGCGGCCGTGACGCTTCGACCCTTTTTGAGTTCCGCCTCGGCGCCTCGGAGCAGTTCCCGATCCCGCCATTGACCCAGGGTCAGGCCGCACGCGCGCCGCACCAGGCGATTGAGGTAGTCCTTCTGCAGGCCGACGCGCCGCGCCAACTCGGCGGGGCGCGGCCAATATCCTTCGGAGTCCGCTGTCCATGCGCGCTGCAAACGCCGCAGGATGACGGCCCGACCGGAGGTCTGGGCCGGTTGTCCGGCACATTGACGTCGACAGGCCTCGATGATCATGAGAGCCGCCCCGCCCGCCGAGAGATCGAGAGGTCCACCGCCCTCGGCTGAAAGCGGGGCGACCTGCTGTCGGACGGCCGCGAGAGTTTCGGCCGACAGCCAGCCATGGCGGAACCCCTGACGCTTGACCGCAGGTCCACCCAGGTCGGCCACGAGGCAGATGGCACGGCGGGGGGCCTTTTCGAGAAACTCATGCACACGCCCGGGCGGAATGAAAAACACGGCGCCGGGGCCAACGGCGTAAGGTTTCCGTCCGACGCGTTGCTCCCCGTGACCCCGGAGGTAAAGCAGAAGCTGCCCGTGCGCGTGCCGATGGGGCGCGTAATGATCGAAGGGCTGGAGGTGGCGGTTGACCCGCAGGGACCGGACCGACCAGTCGCCGCAGCGCAGGCGCAGGCGTCGCAGCACGATCGGCTGAACCGGGGCCGAGGGAACTTTTCGCATCAGCACAATAAATAAAGTCGTTTCTGTGCTGGATAAAGCGTTTTTGCCTATGCCCCACCGGGCCGAGGTCGGGCATAGTGCCCTCATGTCACGTCCCGTTGTTCTTGTCACCGGCGCCAGCCGCGGTCTGGGCCGCGGCGTGGCCCTGACCCTCGCCCGCGAGGGCTACGATCTGGCCATCCACTATGCGACCAACCGCGCTGCGGCGGATGAAGCGGTGGAACTTTGCCGCGAGGCCGCGCCGGATTCCGCGCAGAGATTTTTTCCGGTGGCGGCCCAACTGGCTTCGGCGACCGAGCGCGCCGCCATGATGGAATCCGTCCTGGCGGAGTTTGGTCACCTCGATGCGCTGGTCAACAACGCCGGGATCGCGCCGCGGGTTCGGAATGACATCACGGAGGCCGATGAGGAAAGCTTTGACGAAGTGATCGCGGTCAACCTGCGCGGACCGTATTTCCTCAGCCAACTCGCCGCCCGGTGGTGGCTGGCCCATCCCGGACAGTCCCGTCTGCCCGGCGGTTACAAACTCGTCTTTGTCACTTCGATCTCGGGGCACACCGCCTCGGTCATCCGCGGCGAATACTGCATCGCCAAGGCCGGTCTGGCCATGGCCTCGCAGTTGTGGTCGGTGCGTCTGGCCGGCGAGGGCGTGCAGGTTTACGAGGTCCGGCCGGGCATCATGAAGACCGACATGACCGCGGGTGTGACCGACAAATACGACAAACTCATCGCCGAGGGCCTCGTGCCGCAGAAGCGCTGGGGCACGCCGGAGGATGTCGGCCTGGCCGTTCGTGCGCTGTGCCGCGGAGATTTTCCTTTCAGCACGGGGACCGTGATCGACGTGGATGGCGGCTTCCAGTTGCGGCGACTCTAGACCAAAACATCATGATCAAGATCGATCCCTCCCTCACTCCGAAAAGTCTGGAGAAAGCCGCCCGCGCGCTCTTCGAAGCGTCCGCCCCCAAGATTCTTTCGCTGCAAAAGCGATGGAAGGACGCCGATGGCACGCCGGTGTTCACCATCGAGGGCCGCTACACCTCGCGCGGATGGACCGAGTGGACCCAAGGCTTTCAGTTCGGCGCCGCCATCCTGCAATTCGACGCGACGGGCGACGAGGAGATGCTGCGGATCGGGCGTGAGGGCACGCTGCGCTTGATGGCCCCGCACGTGACGCATGTGGGCGTGCACGACCACGGATTCAACAACGTCAGCACCTACGGCAACCTGCGCCGCCTGCTGGGCGAAGGGCGGCTGCCGGCGGACGCGTGGGAGGGGCACTTCTACGATCTCGCCCTCAAGGCCAGCGGAGCCGTGCAGGCCGCACGCTGGACGCAAATCACGCCGGATCTCGGCTACGTCTATTCCTTCAACGGGCCGCATTCGCTTTTCTCCGACACGATCCGGACGATGCGGGCACTCGGCGTGGCGCACCTGCTGGGTCATCGTCTCATGGCCGAGGGCGACAAGGCGGTGTCGTTGCTCGGGCGCATCATCCAGCATGCCGACACGACCTCGCGCTACAACGTCTACTTTGGCAACGGGCGGGACATCTACGACGTGCGTGGCCGGGTCGTCCACGAGTCGATCTTCAACACGAACGACGGCAACTACCGTTGTCCCTCCTCCCAGCAAGGCTACGCGCCCTTCACCACATGGACGCGCGGTCACTCCTGGGTTCTCTGCGGGTATCCCGAGCAGCTGGAATTTCTCGAGACCCTGCCCGCCGAGGACTTTCTGCCCTATGGCGGCAAGACCGCCGTCCTCGCGCGCTTCCTCGAAACCGCGCGGGCCGCGGCGGATTTCTATCTCGAGCACACACCGACCGACGGCATTCCCTACTGGGACACCGGAGCCCCGGGCCTGGCGCACCTGGGCGATTATCTGGGCCGTCCGGCCGACCCATTCAACGATTACGAGCCCGTGGACAGCTCGGCCGCGGCGATCTCGGCGCAGGGTTTGCTGCGCCTCGGGCGCTGGCTGGAGAATCACGGCGAAGCGGAGGCGGGGAAAAAATACTTCGCGGCCGGACTAACCACGGCCCGCACTTTGTTCGGCGAACCCTATTTGAGCAGCGATCCGGCGCATGAGGGTTTGCTGCTGCACACTGTCTACCATCGGCCGAACGGCTGGGATCACATCCCAACCGGGCGCAAGGTGCCGTGCGGGGAAGCGGCGATGTGGGGGGATTACCACGCTCGCGAACTCGCCCTCTACATCCTGCGCCTGGCGGGTGGCGGACCTTACCTCAACTTCTACTCATGATCATTGCTGACCTCGCCCAGACCGAAGGCCGCACGTATCCCGCGCGGCGCCGCACCCAGAACCTTGTCGGGGGTCTTTCCCCCATCCAGGCGACCAACTTCGCCATGGGCCATGTGACTCTCGAACCGAACGGTGGCCAGGTGCCGTGGCACAATCAGGAGCAGGAGGAGATATACTTCATCGTCGAGGGCGAAGGAGAAATGTGCCTCGGGGAGGAACGCCGCGCAATCAAGACCGGGCAGGCGGCCTACATTCCTTCCGGCGTTTTCCACCAATTGACCAACACCGGCTCCACACCGATGCGGATGATCTATGTCTACGGACCGGCCGGCGATGTGGCGCATTGGCGGCAGGAGCTTGATGGCACGTTGCCCGTTGCGGGTGTCGATGTGCCGCCGCTCCCCCAAGGGGCGCAGCCGCAGTGCACCAGCAAGCCCTGAACGGCCGCGGCCCCTATTCTCTCTCAACCCGGAAAACTTAATCACTGAACACTCTTCGCATGAAAACACACAACGTAGGCATCATCATGAACGGCGTCACCGGACGCATGGGCACGAACCAGCACCTGATCCGCTCGATCAAGGCCATCATCGACCAGGGCGGCGTCAAGATCAGCGATGACGAGGTCATCATGCCCGATCCGATTCTGGTCGGACGCAGCGAGTCCAAACTCTCGGCCCTGGCCGCACGCACGGGCGTGAAGCGCTTCACCACCGACCTCGATGCGGCGTTGCAGGACAAACACAACCTCATCTATTTCGACGCGACGCTCACCGGCCAGCGGCCCGTCGGCGTGCGCAAGGCCATTGCCGCCGGCAAGCATGTTTACTGCGAAAAGCCAACAGCGACCACCTCGGCTGAAGCTCTGGCCCTGGCCAATGAAGTGGAGAAGGCCGGGCTGAAGAACGGCGTGGTGCAGGACAAACTGTGGCTGCCGGGTCTGCTCAAGTTGAAATACCTCATCGACACCGGCTTTTTCGGAAAAATTCTCTCGGTGCGCGGCGAGTTCGGTTACTGGGTTTTTCCCGGCGAACACGAAAAGCTGCAACGTCCGTCCTGGAACTACCGCAAGGAGGACGACGGCGGCATCATTGTCGACATGCTTTGCCACTGGCAATACGTGATCCAGAATCTGTTCGGAGACATCAAATCACTGAGCTGCCTCGGGGCCACCCACATCCCGCGGCGATGGGATGAAAAGGGCCAGCCTTACAACTGCACGGCCGATGACTCGGCCTACGCAACCTTCGAACTGAAGAATGGTGTCGTCTGCCACTTCAATTCCTCGTGGACCGTCCGGGTCAAGCGGGACGACCTGCTGACCTTGCAAGTGGACGGCACCGAAGGCTCCGCTGTCGCGGGCCTGCGCAACTGCACGGTGCAACACAACTCGGCCACGCCACGTTGCCTGTGGAACCCCGACATGGACAGCCCGGTTGACTACAAGGATGGCTGGCTGACCCAGCCGAGCAACGACGTCTACGACAACGCGTTCAAGGTCCAGTGGGAACTCTTCCTGCGTCACGTGGTCAAGGACGAGCCGTTCCCGTGGTCCCTGCGCGAGGGAGCCAAAGGTGTGCAGCTGGCCGAACTTGGGCTGCAATCCTGGGCCGAGCGGCGCTGGCTTGATGTCCCGGCCATGAGTTGATCATGATAACGCTCCCATGCTTACCCCCCTGTTTGATTCCCGCCTGACCAACGAAGTCACCGCCGCCGGAGTGGTCGCCGTGCTCGTGGTGGACGAAGTGCGTGACGCCGTGCCCCTCGCCCGCGCGTTGCTGGATGGCGGGGTCAGGGTGATGGAATTGACCCTGCGCACGCCGGCGGCGCTGGAGGCTCTGCGGGAAATCCGGCGCGAGGTGCCGGAAATGGTCGCCGGCATCGGCACGATCCTGACCTGCGAGCAGCTCTACGAGGCACGCGATGCCGGAGCCGCTTTCGGCGTTGCCCCCGGATGCAATCCGCGTTTGCTCGCCACGGCCCGCGAGGAGGGATTTTCCTTTGCCCCGGGCATCTCCACCGCGACCGACATCGAGATGGCCTTGGAGCATGGATGCCGTCTGTTGAAATTTTTTCCGGCCGAGCAGCTCGGCGGCCTGGCCTATCTCCGCGCCATCTCCGCGCCCTACGCGCACCTGGGTCTGCGCTACGTCCCTCTGGGCGGGCTGACCGAGGCCAACGCGACGTCCTACCTGCAGGATCCCCTCATCGCTGCAATCGGCGGATCGTGGATCGCGCCCCGCGAAACGATCAAGGCCAACGACTGGGCGAAGATTTCCGCGCAGGCCCGGGCCGCCCAGGCCCTGGCGGGAACCCGCGCTTCATGAGTCTCTCGGCCCAGGGTCGGGCTGGTTTGGTCTCGGTCACCTTCCGCCAGCTCACCCCCGAAGAAATCATCAAGGTCGCCCGGCAGTCCGGATTGACCGTGATCGAATGGGGCGGCGATGTGCATGTCCCCACGGGTGATGACCAGCATGCGCAGGCCGTGGCCGCGATGACGCGCGAGGCGGGGTTGGAGACCGCTTGCTACGGTTCTTACTATCGTGTCGGACATGATGGCGAGAACGGCAGACCGAGCTTTGATGATGTTCTCTCGACCGCCGCAGCTCTTGATGCTCCCTGCATCCGCGTCTGGGCCGGCGTTTGCGGGTCGGACGAGGCCGATGAAGCCTATTTTGAGCAGGTCTGCACTGATGCCAATCGCATCGCCGCCCTCGCGCAGGCGCGGGGTGTTCGCGTCGCCTTCGAGTTTCATGGTGGGACGATCCACGATACCGCGCCGGCGGCGCAGAGGTTTTTGCAGGCCCTGCCACACCCGAACATTTTCTCCCTTTGGCAGCCACTTCACTCATTGGACCACGAGCAGCGCAGGGAGAGTCTGAAGGTCATCCTGCCGCGGTTGGCTCATGTGCACGCCTTTCACTGGCTGCCGGGCGAGCCGATCGACCGCCGCCCCCTGGCCGAGGGCGTCGAGGCATGGTGCGAATGGCTCTCGATCATCCACGCCGGAGGGCATCGCCCGGACGCATTGTTGGAGTTTGTCCGCGGCGACGCCCCGGAAGCCCTGCCGGCCGACGCTGCAACCTTGCGTGGTCTGCTCACTTAAGCGACCGGTGCCACCGCACACATAGGCACGCGGAGAAAGTGGCCGCCTGCGACGGCAACGTCCAGGATCGCTACACCCACGTCGAACTCGACCATCTACGCAAGCGCCTGAGCGCCCTCCACCGCCTGCTCGCCGCGCCGCCGACTCGCAACAAGCGCCCAAACGGCCGCATACGGCAGGACCTGCAGAGTTGGCCGCTGGCCCAAGACATTTTTCTCGGGAGCCAAATCCTCCGGCGACCAGAATCGTCTTCGGATCGGCAGCGTGGACCTCCTGGTATTTGACGGGCCGACCACAAGACCCAGAGCGAGGTCAGCGACGGATGCGCAGATGGAGGAAGCGTTGCGGTTGGCTGCCGAGGGGCACGGAATCGGTCACGGTGACCGGGCCGGCCACGTTTGAGGTGCTGGTGCTGGTCCAGAATGGCGCACCGTTCGTGGCCAGGTTGTTCCGGCCGAGCACCTCGTAGATGAGCGCAGGATCGGCCACGCGTTGGAAGGTGAGGGTGAGGCGGTTGCTGGAGACGCCGGGAAGCGGGCGGTCCGCCGAATCGGGTCGCAGCGGGTTGCCCCCGAGAGCGTATTCCGCAAAGTTCGACAAGCCGTCGCGGTCGGGGTCGGCCGCAGGCGAGGAGTCCGCGCCGTTCCACGCCACGCCGTTGGTCCAGGCGGCGTAGAGATCAGCGGCGTAGTTCAGCACAAGATTGCCGCCGGAGTTTGTCACCGACCAAGTGCCGAAGCCGGGGAAACCGGCCGGCTGGACGGAAAACATTGCGACGGTGAAATTGGTCAGGCCATTTGTCGCGGTCACAAGGATGAAGGATTTCGAGGTCTCGGAAAAGTTGGTCATGCCGGCGGAGAGCGGTTGCACCACCACGGGGCTGTTGGTCGTGGCGGTGAGGTTGAGCGAGGCCACGGCCATCGTGTCGTAGCCGGTGCCGGGGGCGCCATTCCAGTCGGCGATCTCCCACTCGTAGGTCATACCGGGTGCGAAGGTCGCGGCACCGCCGGTCAGGGCGCCGGGACTGTGGCCCGGGGCGATGGTGCCAGCCACGGTCAGCGTGTTGGTCGTGCCGCCGGTTCCCTCGAGGCGCGCGCCGGGGTTGACCACGACCGGGGCGGGCAGCATGGAGTCGAGGGCGAGCGTGCCGCCGCTCACGGTCGTCGTCCCCTGGTGGGATTTGCTTGGCCCGGAGAAGGTCCAGGTGCCGCCGGTGACGTTGAAATTGAGGAGCGAGCCGTTTGTTCCCGCGCGCGTGTCGCCCGTGGGGCCACTGATCACGCCGGCCCCCGGACCGTTGAGGTTCAAAGTCCGCCAAGTGTCGGCGGTGGTCACGGTGTTGCTGATCACGCCCGAGACATTGAGCGTCCCGCCCGCGCTGGCCATATCCCAGCGGCTGCCGCCGCCCTCGAGCAGCACGGGTCCGCGGACCTCGTTGCTCCCGGCGAGGTTGCGCATTTGCTGATGCCCCACGGTGTTGTGCATGGCGATTTTGAGAACCTCGTCGGTGGCAATGCCGCCGGAAAATTCGAGGGTGGCCAACACGTTGCCGCCGCTCAAGAAGGTGAAGGCGTTACTCGAGGTGCCGAGGATGCCGAGGGCCGCGCCATTGGTGACGCGGAGGACGCCGTCGCTGATCGTGGTCGTGCCACGGTGGGTGTTGCTGCCGCCGAGGACGAGCGTGCCCGCGCCGGATTTGATGAGGTTGCGCGCCGCGTCATCCGAGACGGGGCCGGCCAGAACGACTTCGCCGGAATCGACGGTGACGGTGCGGTTGCCGCCCGCCAACTGCACGGGGCCGGCGAGCGTGAGCAGACCGCCGGTCGGGAGATTGTTGGAGAGGACAACGGAGTTCGGGAGGATCGCGTTCGAGGATACGCCGCCGCGCAGGCTGCCCCCCGTCACCAAGAGTGGACCGCTACCCAGAGCGGAGTGGCTTGAGGCCACGATGCCACCCGCGGCCAGCGTGACGCCACCAGCAAAGCTGTTGCTCGCGGCCAGCGTGAGGGTGGAGGCGCCGGATTTGGCGAGAGCGCCCGGTCCGCTGATGGCGGAGGACACGGTGAAGCCCGCGCTGCCATCGCCGCTCACGGCGAGGTCGTTGGACAAAGCGAGCGGTGCCGATACAGCGTAGGAGAGGTTCGTGCCGGCGGCATCGAGCACGAGGCGCGGCGCGGCGCCATCATGCGCGGTGAAGGCGAGCGAGTTGCTGCTGATGCCGACCGCAGCGGCTGCGCCGTTGGTCGGGGCCAGGCCGCCGAGGGTCAGGGTGTTGAGCAGGAAATTGGTTCCGATATTTTGGATGGCGGTGACCGAGCCGGTGGAGACCGTCTGGCCCGGCAAGAACGCGAGGTTGTTGAACGTGGCCGAAGCCGGCGGGTTGCCCGACTGCCAGCTCGTCGTCGTGTTCCATCCGCGCCCGCCGGGCACGGTGTCGGTCCAGACGGGCGGCGCCAGCGCCAGGCTGGCGTCATCGAGGTAGATCGGCCCGGTGTAGACCGGCGAGCCGGTCGTTTCGAAGTAGAGCCGGAGGACGGTGGCCGGTCCGTTCGGCTCGGTGTGGCGATAGTAGCCTTGGACGAGAAACCAGCCGGAGTTGTTCACGCCGTTGACCGTCTGCACCGTGTTGAAGACCGCGCCACCGCTCGTGCCCGTGTAGGTGACGGTGGCCTTCACATTGGCCGTCGAGTCGGTGCGCACCCACGCGGTCAGCAGATATGTCTGGCCGGGAAGGAGCCGCCCGAGGAGATCCTGCGATGGGCCCTGATAAGTTTGCGAACGCGTCGCCTTGATCGCGCCGGTGCCGGTGCGCACGGTGTTGGTCTCGGCCGTGACCGAGCCGTTGCCGTTGGAGGTCCACCCGCCGATTCCGCCCTCGAAGTCCCCGTTCTGCAGAAGTTGTGCGGGCGGCACGACCTCGAGGCTGATCGCATCACGCACGGCCAGCGACGGATCCTGCGGATTCCAAAACGCGCGGAGCAGGATGTTGCGCTTGGTCAGGGCTGCGGTCGGAGTCAGCGTGACAGCCAGATCAACGGCCTTGTTCGCCTCGATCAACTCGGTGCCGGAAAGCTGGGCCGAGTCGGTGACGGTCTGTCCGTTCGTGCTGGTGATGCCGGCGGTGATGTTGGATGTGAAGCTACCGGAGGTAAGCACGTAGCTGCTGGTCCATCCGGTGCCGCCGCTCTCGTGCGCGTGCAAGACCGGCAGCGCCGGCACGGTGCCCGTGTTGGTCAGCCTCACGGTGAAGGTCACCGGCGCGCCCATCGCGGCGGCGGTCTGGCCGACAACCGGGTTGGACAAGGCGGCGAGAGGGTTGGTCTGGATGACGCCGACCGAGGCCCATGCGTTGGTGTTCGTCGCCGCACCGGTTTTGGCCATGAGGTCGAGCGACTGGCCGATGCCCTTGACGTAGTAGATGGCGTCGCGCGCGGTGTTGGCATAGGAACCGTTCTTCGTCTCGGGCACCATGCTGAATGGGCCTTCATACCAGCTCTCAAAAATCACGCGGTCCGGTCGCCCACCCTCGAGTTGGTGCAATTGGAGCGACCGCATCGAGTCCTGCTTGAATTGGAGGTCCCAAGCATCGCGTCCGGCCGGGGTGGAGGTGTCGGGCCAACTGCCGCCCGTGCTGTTGGCGATGAAGTAGTGCTCGCGGCCGTTCTGCTGCAGCCATTGTTCGTAGCGGATGATCTTGCGGCGATGGCGCACGGCGTCGGCATTGGCTTCCGATCCGCCCCAGGCCTGATAACCTCGGTAGGGCGAGTCGGTGTTGAAGCCGGTGAAATTGTTGGAGTAGGTCGCGGGAAACGATTCGTCCAGCGTGCGAAGGAAGTCGTCGCCGGTGAAGTAGCGCAGGAGCGGACGGTAGTTGTTCCACGTGGCGATGACAGGCCCGTTGGTCAGTTGCGCGAGGTTCGTCGTGGCGCCGTTCGACGCCGCACGCACGATGGCCTGCACACCTTGCTGCGGGGTGAAGACCGCGGCGACGTGGGGCGAACCGGTGTTCGTGTCGGCGCGGAACATCACACCCAACTGCGCTCCGGCCGCGAGGTTGGTCGCGGGCGAGACATTGTCGGCAAAGTAGAGCAACCGCGCAGACACGGTGCCGTCGTTGGTCCAAGTCGTCTGATGGAACCGCAGGGCGTCGGACGTTCCACTGGCGCCCGTGCCGGCGGCAACCACGGTGTTGGTCGCGCCGGAGCCCGACGAGGACGCGTTGGTGCCGGCCGCGCCGATGCTGGTCCCCGCGTAGGACGGCGTGTTCGTCGGCAGGAAGGAGAACTGGCTGAACGTCGCGGTGTTCGTCTCGTAGCGGACCTGGCTGTCGGCCACGAGGCCGGCCAGGAGGTTGTTCGAGGCGTTGCTGATCGTTGTGCTCCCGACATTGGTCCAGTTGGTCCCGTCGCCCGAGTGCGAGGCGGCGAAGGTGCTGCCCGTGCGCTGCACGCGAAGCCAGCGCGGCAGCGCGGCCCCGGCGACGTTGGTCAGGGTGACCAGGTTACCGTTGTTCGTGGCGCGGGCCGCAAACTCGATCTGCCCGGCGAGGTTGACATGAGCCGACACCTGCCGCGCCCCGGCATTGGCTGACTCGCGGAGCGTTATCCCCGCCGTGGGGATCTCGCCGGCGGGGTTGGTGCGGTTCGGGTTCGAACCGGCCATCGCATCGATCCGCACGGTGAAGGTCTGGTCGCCCGACCGTTCGGCGTAGACGAAGTAATGCGAGTCGGACGACGGGCTGCCCGGATGCAGGCCGTCGTCGCCGGTGCCGCGCAGGACGATGTTCGTGCCGCTGAACGTCTCGCTTCCGCCGAATCCCGGCGAGCCTATGTCCTGCTCGAAGAACGGCAGGGTCTGGATGTTGTCGAAGCGTCCCTGGGCGGCGCGGTTGGTGTTGAGCGACGAGACGAAGAACCCGGCGAGCGGGGCCGCACCCAACGGAACGGCGGTGTTGGTCAAGGAACGCCAGCCGCTGCCATCGGCCGAGTAGAGCACCGAGACATTGGTGCCGCGCCGTTCGAGCTTCAACCAAGTGGAGTAGCTGCTGAAGTCCGGCCCGAGCTCGCGCAGGACATCGCCGCCGTCATTCCAGCTGAAATAGACCGGCGAGTTGACCGGCGACACGCGGATGGTGGGAAAGGCCTGGGCCAGCCGCTCGACCCACTGGCGGAACCAGCCGAAGGTGGTGCGATCGGACGAGCCCGCGTTGGTGTTGAAAATCGTGCCCGTGTAGGTCTCCCAGTTGCCGGAGACGGCAGTGAAAAATTCCTCCGAAGTCCAATGCGGATGAAAACGGGCGGAGCGTTTCCATGTGTCCATGATGTAGTCGGTCGAGACTTCGTTGAGGTTGAAGCCGTAACCTTTGAGGCGCTTGATATTGCCGATGCCGCTGGTGAAGGCCGGCGGGTCATTGGTCGTCCCGGCAAAGGCCGTGCCGAAGGCGCTCCTCACATCCGGATACTCGCCGGCCAGCAAATGCTCGAGCATGACCGGCCTGTTGCCCGCGTTGGAAAGAATTGTCGCCAGTTTGGGGCCGACATTGGTCGGTGAAACGGAGCCGACCGGATTGTTGGTGAAATTCCAATACGCCCCGTGCAGCAGGTAGCCATCCATGTTGGTCTGCACGAATGTCCACTGGTTCGACCCACCGTCCACCAGTTGGTCGTTGTTGCGGAACGCGCCCCACCAGACCTGCGTGGGCTTGCTGATGACCGGGGGCAATTCCTGAGCTTTCGCCATTCCGGACCAACCGCAAACGGCGACAGCGGCGAGAAGCCATGGACTCTGACGGGGGAAGGTCATCGGGGGGGCGGCCCCACAAAGAGACCTGCTTGACCCTACTCTGACATTGCGAGGGCGCTAAATGTTGAAAACTTTCTCGTAAAACCGACCTCACCAACCGATCAACCCGCGAGCCCATTCCCACCAAGTTGACGCGGGCGCAGTTGTTCCGCCCGGGCCCCAGGCGAGGTCGTCGATTTCGAAGATCTGGTCCTTCGACGGAAACTCCCCGCCCCCGCCCGGAAACATCTCGATGCGGACGCGGTCCACGCAGCGCCCCTCCTCCTTCTGCACGAACTGAAAGCCGGTCTTCTCAATTTTCTTCTCGCCGTCGAACCAGACCTCGATCACCCCATCCGAGGCGTCGGGCGTGCTCTGCATCTTGACCCTCAGCCGGATCTCGTGCCATGCCCCGCGGGTCAGCATGAAACTGCCAGCCCCGACCGGCCCGCCGTATTTTCCGCTCATCTTGGCGTGGTAAACGTAGAGCGAGTTGCGCACGCCCTCCGGCACCGAGTCGAACTGCAGCCGGATGCTCCAGCCGTCGCCGTTGGTGCGCGCCTCTTCGCCCCGCCCGCCGTCGTAGCCCTTACCTCCGCTCAGCCCCAACTGCTTGCCGTGCAGGCCGACTTGAAAGTCCTCCGGATACCGGATTTTGAAACGCAGTTCGAAGTCCTCGCTCGGCGGCACGGGCACATGTGTGCTGAAGCCGGTTTCCACAACCTTCTTGCCGGCGACGAACGTGACGGCCAAAACGCCGTTGCGAATCTCAGCAAAGCCTCGCTCAGGGGCGAACTTTCCGCCGCCGAAAAGCGTGTCCACCCGTTCCTGCGTGAGCGGGCCGTCCGGCAGCGAAAAATCCACCGCCTGCTGGGCGACAAGCAACGACGGCAGGGCCAGACCGATGAGTGCAATCCAGGTTTTCATGATTTTTCCAATCGCAGGCTGATCAGCGCATAAGGCGCAAAATCCACCGACTTCAGGCCAGGCGCCGGCCCGAGCGACCTCTCTGACAAATCAACGCGCCGCGCGCGCCAGCCCGGGGCGAGCAGGAGCCGGGCGCGCCCGCGGCGGCCGAGCACCTCGTTCAACCGCAGCACCCACGCGCCACGCACTTGGTCCGACGGTTTCGCCCACACGGGCTGCAGCGATTCGCCCCCCTCGAGTCCGAGAAATCCCGCGGAGCACGGCCGGCCTTGGTAGGGCAACGGTGCGGTAAAAAGCAGATCGGCCACCGCCGCCGCCTGCTCGTCGCGCGGCGCGTCGGCGCTGTGCCGTCCGACCGCCAGCGCGATCGCATGGCGGCCGAGGTCGGAGAAGGGCGACGACGCGTGCGTGCGCCGCAAGGAGCGCGGATGGCTCCCCGGTTGGTCTGCGCCGGGCGCCTCCTCGCAGGTGATCGCGGCGCTCCGAACCAGGCTGAGCCCGAGCACGCCATCGCGCGCGCTGAATCCGTATTTCGCCTCCGTGGCCACGAAAAGTCCGTCCGCCTCGGTCTCGTCGGCGACTGCCGCCCACCGGCTGGCCGCGACCTCCCATTGCGCCTCAGCCGCCGGGCCGCCGGGCACCTGGTCGCGGAGCACGCTGCCGAAGGGTGCACCGAACCGTGCCTGACGTCCGGCGAACTTGGTCGGAAAAAGCATCTTCACCAGCGTGAGCGGCTTTTGCAGATCCAGTTCGACGTCGATCCGTAACTGCGCCGCCCCCGCCTCCAGCGTGTAGCGCACGATGATCGTGCCCGCCGCGCCCATGCTCCGCCGGCAGGCGATGGTGGCGCGATCCGGCCGTGAGCACTCCAACGTGATCTCCGCCGCCCCGCGCAGCGGCCACCCCAGCGCGAGCGTCGGACGATCGATATCCCACGCGGCGAACATGGCCGGATGGTCCGGGTAAACCATGATCTCGCCCAGCGGGGCGCGGAGCGGCATGACCCGTCCATCGATGACGAGGCGGCGGATGCGTCCCTGTCGGTCCAACTCGGCGGCCACCCGTGTGTTCTGCAGGCTCCGGGCCGTGGCCCTGACGGGAGCGAGGTCGGCCGAAACCGTCGCAGCAGAAAGCGGCAGCCCGGAGAGCGGCGGCAAGCGCAGGATGCGGACCCCACCGTCGCGCGTGGCGCCCACGACATGGGTCCGGGGGCGCGGCAACGGATTGAAAATCGCCGGCTCGCTCCGCGGACCTTTGAGCACGTCGAGCGCCGTGCGGCCGGCCGCGGCGGCCAGCGCGCCGAGCTCGGCCTTGGCCTCATCGTAAACCTCATGCACAGAACTTCCCGGGATGTAGTCGTGGAACTGCGCAAAGACCACCCGCCGCCAGATTTCATCGGCGATCGGGCCGCGTCCGCGCGCGCACCGCGCCGCTTCCTCGACCTGCAAGGCCCGCTCGGCCCGCCGCATGGCCGCCTTGACCTCGCCGTGCGTCGTGTAGGTTCCGCGGTGGTATTCGAGGTAAAGCTCGCCCTGATAAACCGGCAATTTCCCGCGGATCGCCTCGAGCCGCTGGAAGAACGGCTCGATATTCCCCCACGCCGAGCGTGGCATCCCCGCAAGATTGACGAAACGCCGTGCGCGCTCGCACATCTCCTCGGTCGTCCCGCCGCCGCCGTCGCCGTAACCGGTCGGCGCGATGACCTCGTGGTGCACGTCGCTCTGACGGTGGGCCCGCTCGATCGCCCGCATCTCGCCAGCCGTCGCCGTGAGGCAATACCCGCCGGTCTGGCTGATGTGCGTGAGCACCTCGCTGCCATCATGTCCGCGCCAGACGAAGCTGCTGTGCGGGAACCGCGTGATCGCGCTCCACGAGAGCTTTTGCGTGTAGAAAAAGTCCACCCCGGTCTGGCGCATGATTTGCGGAAGGCAGGGCGAGTAACCGAAGACATCCGGCAGCCAGAGAATCCGCGACGGCGAACCACGCAGCGCGGCAAAACGTTTCTGACCGAGGAGAAAACTCCGCGCCAGCGCCTCGCCGCAGGCCAGCAGCGTGTCGCTCTCCACATCCGTTGCGCCCTCCGCATCCCAGCGTTTCTGCGCCATGCGCCGACGCACCGCGCGCATCATCTCGGGCGATCGCCGCGCCACCGCGTCGTAACTCGCCGTCTGGCTGTAGCCGAACTTGTATTCGGGATAGACATCCATGAGCCGGTTGGCCGTGGCGAACGTATGCACCGCCTTGAAGTCCCCCACCCGCTCGGGCCACATCCACACCAGATCGATGTGCGCGTGTCCGGTCAGCAGCGCCCGCATCGCGGTGGGTGCGGACGGGAGTTCCCGATACGTCTGCGCCAATCGCCGCCTCGCCGCGCTGACGCCATCCGTCTCCAAGGCATCAATCCCCTCCTCGAGCGCGCGCAGCAACCGCCGGCTCAAGGGTGAGACCATGGCCAATTCCGGCCGCTGTCCCCAACCGGACAAGCGCGCGGCCTCCGATCCGAGCACATCCTTCAATTCCTCCCGCGCCAAATCGTCAAGGACGAGAAGATCGTGATAAAGCCCCCAGACCTCGTCATCACGTTCGAGCAGGCGCACTCCGCGGAAGTGTGAGCCGCGCGGGTCGAGGCCGGAGCTGTCCGGCAGCCAGATGCCCGTCTGGCAGACGACCGACTCCACCCACACCTCGCGAACTCCGCGCGGCAGCGGCGCGTGCTTGTGCACCGGATCAAAGCCGTAATGCGGCATGCCGTCCACGAAGAGCGTGGCCTCGGACTGGTCATCCCACGCCAGGTAAAGCCCCCGCCGCGATGCCAAAGCCGCCGGAATCTTCACCCGCCACCACCGCTGATCCCACAGCTTGCCGTAATGCACCGGCGCTGGCACCGGGCGCAGCCTCTCCCTCCGCGCCTCCTTCCACGGACGATGCCGCGGCCCCACCTTGGTTGCCGCGACCTCCGCCCGCGCCACATCCCGCCAGATCATCCCCCGCAGGCGTTCGAGGGTTGTGGCCGCACGCGCGGGCACCAGTTGCAGCAGAGAAGATGGGGGCAGCATGATGGAATAATCCTCACCCAAAGAAACGGGAAAGCCATCCCGATGCAAAACCTTACGGCGTGTTCCGTAAAGCCGGGCGCGTCGCCCGCAGCACGGTGCTTCCCGGACCGGATGGCGCGTGATGGAGGGACGCCATCACACGATCCGCTCGCCGGCCACATGGCTGGCTCCGGTTGGTTCGCGATTGTTGTTGTCTTCATCGAGGTTCGTGCCAGTTACCGGGAACGCCTCCACGGTTCAGCCTGCTCCGCCAATAAGCTCGTTCAAACCCTCGACAATCTGGTCCATCTCCTCGGCAGAAGCTTTGCCGATCCTCTTTTTGAGCCGCTGAACGGAGAGCGTCCGGATCTGGCTGATCTTGGCCCACGATCGCTTCGGCAGCTTCGCATGGAGCAATTCCAGCGTGAGCGGAAAACCAGCCTTCTGCGGTTGACTGGTCAAGGCGATGGCGATGACCGTTCCGGAACGGTCGTTGAAAACATTCTCGCTCAGGATCAAAACCGGACGCTGCCCCGCTTGCTCTTTTCCGCGCGTCGGCTCGAGGTCAGCCCAGACGATATCGCCTCTCAGTATTCGGGCCATTGAGCGACCTCGGAACCGATCCCTTCGTCAGCAAGAGCCTGCTCGAACTTCGCATCCAGCTTGGCGCACTCGCGAGCCAGCCGCCCGCGATCCATCCGCCGCAGCTTGTCGGCAACGGCATCTTGAATGGCCCGGCTCCGATTAGGGTAGACATGCTCACGCACCAGCCGATCGACTTGCTCGACCAAGCTCTCGTTGATGGTGATCGCGATTTTGGCAACGCTCATTAGAAGTATGATAATACATCATACTGACAACGCATCAAGCCGTTTTGTTTCGGCCAACGTCCGCGATTACCGATGACTGCCCATGGTGAGGTTCCTGCATGTCGGCGATGCAAATATCCATGAAGCGATAGCTGCGGGGCGCAAACATCGGGGTCGCTTCGGTGCTGTCCTGACTTTCTCGACGGAGTTTGGCCCGACTACTCTTTTCTTTCCCTCGCCAGCTCGCCCTTCATTTTTGCGACCAGCTCCGCGGATGAGGGCTCGGCGGCGAGGTTGGTCATTTCGAGGGGGTCGGTGCGAAGGTCGAAGAGTTGGGTCCATTCGGGGTGGGCGGGGACTTCGACGTATTTGTGTGTGGTCGTGCGGAGGGCCGCGAGATCAAACGTGACCTTCGGATAAGCGGGGTCTTCGAAGTTTTCGTAAACAAACGAGGTGCGCCATGGCACGGTGCCGGGTGCAGCAGCGAGGAGCGGCTGCAGGCTGCGGCCGTCCTGTTCCCAGGTTGGCGCGAGGCCGCAGAGGTCGATGATCGTCGCAGCGAGGTCGAGGTTGAGCACCATCTCGTCGCGCATCTGCGGGTCGGGCAATTGGCGCGGGTAGCGCAGGAGCAGCGGGATGCGGATACTTTCCTCGTAGGCCGTGCGCTTGTCGCCGAGCCCGTGCTCGCCGAGGTAGTAGCCGTTGTCGCCGAGGTAGATCACGAGGGTGTCGTCGGTGAGGTCCAATTCGTCGAGCGTGTCGAGCAGGCGACCGATGTTGTCATCCATCCCGGCCAACGTCTGGAAATAGGCGAGACGGTCGGGGCTTTTCGGAACCCAGGCCTTCGGAGGGTTGTCCTGGCGCCACGGAGCGACGTCGTGGAAGGACGGAGGTTCGGGGAAGGCGTGGTCCTTCCATTTGTCCGCATGACGCGGTGGGGGCGTTCGCTTGTCGTGCGGTGTCTTGTAGCCGACGACCATGGCGAACGGGACATCCCGATGTTTCTTGATGAAATCCATCGCGTAATCCGTCGTCACGTCATCGACCCACCCCTTGGTCGCGGTGTCCCGGCCGTTGACCAGAAACGGACAGTCCTCGTAAACGCCCTGACCGAGAAAAGTGGCCTGCTCCTCGAACCCCGGACGCTCGCGTTGCTCGCCCATGTGCCATTTGCCGAAGTAGCCGGTGGTCCAGCCGTTCTTGGCCAGCAAGGCGGGCCAGGTGTCGGTCGAGGTGAACGGCTGCGCGTTGTGCGTGATGCCGTGCCGGCGCGAAGGCTGTCCGGTGAGGAGAGTCGCACGGCTCGGGGAGCAGAGAGAATGCGTGACAAAGGCATTGCGGAAACGCACTCCGCTCTCCGCCAGGCGGTCGAGGGACGGGGTTTCGAAAAACGGGTAATTCGCTTTTTCACCCAGCTCCCGCTGCACGACGCCGAGCGCGTCATAGCGGTGGTCGTCGGAAATGATGACGAGGACGTTGGGTTTACGCGGCGCATCTGCGGCGTTCGCACAAGCGGCGGCAAGGCCGAGGACGACAGGAAGGAGGTAGGGACACGCGGCTCGCGTGTCCGCTCGGAAGGGGGCGGACGAGCGAGGCCGCTCGTCCCTACCAAAAAGACGGCTTCGGAACAAATCTCGCAGGAACATGATCTTCATCGTGAAATCAATATGTCGAGGAAACGCCCCGGGACTGAGCCGATTTCCACCTCGTCCGTGTAGGAAACCGGGCCGCCGATCGTGCCGGAATAGCTGGTGACGTTGGTCGGCTGGAGCAGGAGGTTGGTGCGGCCGCGAACGGCGTAGGTGGTGTCGGGGCGGAGGGCTTGGAACGCCAGGGTGAGGAAACGCCCGTCACCTGATCGACCGAGTGCGGGCCATGGGGCGGACGAGGCGAGGAGCGGGTTTCCGCCGAAGGCATACTCCCCAAGGTTGTCGAGTCCGTCGCCGTCGGGGTCGTCGCCGGGCGCGCTTGACGCTCCACCCCACGCGAAGCCCTGCGCCCAGACAACGTAGGCATCGGGGGTGTAAGCAAGTGAGAGCGTGTTGCTGGTGGTCACGGCCGACCACATGCCGGTGCCGGTGAAGCCGGGAGTTTCGATCGTGATGCCCGCGGGATTGATGTTGGTGAGCCCGCCCGTCACTGCCAGCACGGGCACGGTCTTGGGCGTCTCGGAAAAATTCGTCAGGCCCGCGCTTTCAAGCCGAATTCTCCATAGGGTGCCATTGCTGGCGGAAAGCGCGGCGGTGACGGCGGCGGATGGAATGTTGGTCCAATTGGTCAGCGCGACCGCAAGGCTCGCACCGCTGCGCACGATGACGGGCGAGGCCAGAGTCGTGCGGATGCGCAGGATGCCGCCGTTGCTGACCGTCGTCGCGCCGGTGTAAGTCTTGTTCGAGCCGCCGAGGGTCCAATCGCCGGAGACAACCGTGACGTTAAGGAGGTCGGTGCTGGCGGGATTGTCGGTCATGCGTCCGTCGAGGCGTCCGGCGCCGGGTCCGGTCAGGTGAAGGGTGCGCCAGGTGCTCGTGCCGGGGGCGATGTTGCTGATGGCTCCGTTGACAACGAGCGTGCCCGCAGTGCTGCCGATGTCCCAGCGCGCCCCGCCGGCATTGAGGAGAATGTTGCCCGTGACCGTGTTGGTGTCCGCCACATTGTGGATCTGCGCGTGGGGCGTGCTGGTCTGGTTGTGCATGACGAGCTGGATCTGGTCCGCCGTGGTGATGTTGTTCGAGAGTTCCAGCGAGGCCACCGCATTACCGCCGGAAGCGACGGTGCCGGTGGCGGAACCGAGGGCGGAGGAGTGCGCGGCGCGGACCACACCGGCGTTGATGGTGAGGAAGCCGGTGAACGAATTGCTCGCTGTGAGGGTGACCGTTCCGGTGCCGGACTTCGACCAGTTGTTCGCGCCCGAGATCACGCCGCCCCAAGTGCGCTGGCTGCTCTCCTCGATCACGACGGGTCCGGAGATGACGAGTCCCCCGCCGTAGGCGGTGTTCGAAAGCGTGAGCATGCCCCCGCCGGCCTTGGTGAAACCGGAGCCGGCGAGCAGGGCGGCGATGGTGACACCCGAAGCATTCGAGACGACGGCGGCGGACTTGAGCGTGAGGGTGTTCGTGCCGCCGAGCGATTGGGCGACGCTGTTGGAGATGAACGTGACATCGCCCACGCTGGTGTTGGTCAGGAGAACGACCGCGCCGACGGCATTGGTGCCCGCGCCGAAGACGACGTCGTAGCCGTCGGCCCAGGAAAAGTTGTTCGTGCCGAAAAACCAGTTCGAATTCGCACCGCTCCACGTGCCCGGGCCGTTCTGGATGCCGGGGGTCGCGGGGTCGGTGTCCCAGTTGGCCTGGTTGAAGTTGAGGCCCGTGACCGAGCGGATCCAGTCCTTGTATTGGCTGACGCGTCCATGAAAAAAGCCGCTCTGGCCTGGAATAACGCCGAAAGTTTCGCCCGCGACCCAAAGGCGGCCGTTCTGCTCCATGAACAAAGGGCCGCCGCTGTCACCCGGCGCCGTCGCGCCCTCGTAGGGTAGTGCGCCGGCGTTCGTGCCGTCGTAGATGATGACCGTGACCTTTCCGACCGTGCCGGCATAGTCGCGGAACTCGGCGATGCGATTCATGGCTGCGTAGCGACCGGTGAAGCTGCTGCTGAGCAGGGCGGGATTCCCCGTGAACTCGCCGTGCTGCCCGTAACCAACGAGCCACGCGTCCTGGTTCAGCTCGTTCGATCCCTGGTAAGGCGGCACCGCCGGGTGGTTCGTTACGGCCGAGGCCAGTTTGACCAACGCCACGTCCGAATCCGCCTGCGTGTGAAATTCGGCGATGGCGCGGCTCGTGCCCTCGAGGAAAAAGTTGCCATTGGTCGCCCCGGCGATGACGTGTCTTGCAGTGAGCACCCACTGGTCGCTGATGAGATTGCCCGTGCCGGAGGACACGGATGTGAGGATGATGCCCGTGCCGTTGAAGCGTGTCTGGGCGGCGAGGTTGAATGAGACAGCCGAGACATTGCGGTTCGTGTTGGGCGCCGGGTCGGTCATGGTCGGGTTCCACGTGATGGCCTGGACGGCGTTCGCCGGAACGATGAGGACGACCGCCGTGATGAGAATTTCGCGAACTCTTGCCGTCAAGGTAGGGACGAGCGGCCCGCTCGTCCGCCTCGTGTCAAACGGACGAGCGGGCCGCTCGTCCCTACCAGGCCGGGTTGCAACCACGGGGAACAGTCCGGTCATCGCGTGACCTCCAGACGCATGAAGCGCTGTGCGTGGTCGGCGGCGGGCTGCGGGTCGGCCACCTCGACGGGGCCGGCGATGTTGTTCGCGCCCGTGCTCGACCAGACGGGCGGCCCCCAAACATCAAGTGCCACGCTCGCGAAGACGCGGTAGGTCAACGTGGGATCAGCGATGCGCGGGAAAGTAAGAACGAGCCGCCGCGCGCCGCCGGAGTCGCGCAACTCGGCCGCAGGGGCTCGTCCGGGCAAAAGCGGGTTTCCGCCGAGGGCGTATTCCGCCAGGTTGGAAAGGCCATCCCGGTCGGGATCGGCTGCCGCGGACGGATCCGCACCGCCCCAAGTGACGCCGCCGGTCCAAGTGGCGTAAGGATCCGGCGGAGGGTCAACCTGCAGGGCGAACGACTTCGTCGCGGTGGCCCCCATCAGATCCGTGACGCGCAGGTCAAACAGGGCGAGGCCGGCCGCGGCGGTGGTCCCGCTGATCACGCCGGCAGACGACAGCGTCAGCCCGGCTGGGAGCGCGTGTCCGGGCGCGAGCGACCAGAGAAACGGCCCGAGCCCGCCGCCGACTTGCATTGTTTGCTGGAAGAGCGCGCCCTTGGGGAAAGAGCCGAGATTGGCGGCGTTGAGGATCTGCAACGGGTTGAGGTTCGTGGCCGAGAGCACGCGCAGGACGAGGTTCTTCGGATAATTGTCCTCGCCGCCCGGTTGCGCCTGGAACCCGGTGTTCTCGAAGGTCGTCCCCGCCGGAATGTTCGCCTGCCAAGTGAGCGGCGTGAACGTGCGGCGCAAGCCTGTGCCGGAGAGGCCGCCGTTGAAGAACGCGAGGGAGGTCCCGGCGAAGTCGAAATCGGCGCGCCAGTCGGTGATGTTGACCGTGCTGTTGTTGATGATGCGGAAGAAGCCCTGATAGTTGCCCGGCCACGCGTTGCTGAAGACAAATTCCAAGCGGGCGGTGCCGGCCGGCGGCGGTGGTGGCGGCGTCGCGCCATTGATCACGCCGCGGCCGGAATCATCCGCCAGCGCCGCCCCGCTGACCCCGGACAGTTGGAGAAAAAAATCGACCGCACGACCCACCTCGAGAGCCCCGGGCAGGACGGGCACGGCAACCGTCCTGTTGGTCTGACCCGCCGCGAAAGACAGCGTGCCGTTGGTTTGGGTGTAGTGGACCCCCGCCAGACCCTCCTCGCCGTCCTGCGTGGCGAAGCTGATACCGACCGGGGCGGCGGCGGCGCTCGAGAGCGTGACGTTGAAGACAATGTTCGTCGCGCTCGCGCCGGCCAGGGGTTGGTTGAGCGCGGCGTCGGAGACGGAGATCGAGGGCGGGGCGGTCGTCGAACCGTTGATCGTGATGTTCGCCGTGTCGCGGGCGAGGGTCGCGCCTGATGCGCTGGAGAGGCGGAGCGAGAAGGTGCGCGAGGCTCCTTGCGGCAGCGCGCCCGCGAGCACCGCAACAGGAACGGACTTCGACGTCTCGCCGGGGTTGAACGTGAGCGTGCCGCTCGTTGCGGTGAAATCCGTCCCGGCCGCGGCCGAGCCGTTTTGCGTCGTGTAGTTCACGGTGACCGCGGAAGCCGGGGCGATGGAAAGCGAAACCGGCACCACGGCATTGGTCGTGCCAGAGGCCGGTTGCGCGACGGCAGCATCGGCCGCCGAAATCGCAGGGGTGAGACTTTCCGGCGGCGCGGCCGTGTCGCTGACGGCGAGGGTGTAGGAGAGGCTGTTCGTTGCGGTGATGGTGACGACGCGGCGGACCATCCCGCCGGTCAGCGAGGCGGTGGAACCGGTGTTGATCGAACCGCCGACCGAGTTGAGCTGGAGGACGAAGGATGATCCGTTCGGGCGGGTGAGCACGACGCGGGTTGGACTGTTCGAGAGCACGGCATCCGAGGCGTAGGCCAGCGGGAGAACTTCGGTGAAGACGTTGGTGTGCGTGAGGGTGACGCTGACATTGGCCGCGCCGAGGGTGACGTTTTTTTGTCCGAAATTCGTGCCGCCGCTCGAAAGCGCGTAGCTGAGAGAAACGTCGCCGCCCGGCAGGGTCGTCACGCCGACGGCGGGCGCGACCGTGTTGCTTCCCGTGCGGATCGTGCCGGGAAGATTGGCCGTCTCGTAGGTCACGGGCGTGTTCGTGCCGCGCGACGTGCCCCACTGGAACGGATTGTTGCTGATCGTGTTGGCCACCGGCTGGAGGGCGAGGCCGAAGGATTTGTTCCAGAGGAGATTGAGGCCGTAAACCTGCCGGGGGATGCGGCGGTTTCCAAGGGCGAAGGTCGCGTAATAGTTCGTGCGGTTCGCGGCCGCCAGACTGAAGGCACCGGAGGACGGCGTCGCGTTGTGAAAGAGGCGGTTGACGGCGTTGGTCGCGCGGCTGGGCAGCGCGGCCAGCGCGGCGTCGCGCTGCGCGTCGGTCGGGTGCCAGTTGTTGAGCGTCACGCCGCCGGGCGGGGCCGCGTCGAAGACAAAGCCCGGGATGTAGCTGTAGGCATTGGGAACGGAGAGTGCGCCGTAGTTGCCGAAGCGTGCCTGCTCGGATGTGCGCTTGGCCGCGAGGGACGCGGCGTATTCGGTATCGGTGAAGGCAAACGCCCGCGAGTTCGTGGCGAATTCCGCGATCGGCCGTGACCGCGGCGTCTGGAGCGAGTGCGAGGTGCGGGTGTTGAGGCCGGCGCTGGTGAGGAAGGTGTTCGACGCGAGGCCCGGTTGCAGGACGAAGTTGGCCGCGAGCCAGTCGTTCCACTTGACGTCGTCGGCGATGATGACCGGGGCGAGATCGGCGCGATTTTTCAACCGCGGCCAGGCTACGCGGAGGTTGTTGTCGTGCACGCCGGAGTAACCGAAGTCCGGGCCGTCCTGCTCGTAGAAGAATCCGGCGGGGCTTTGGTCCTGCGCGGCCGAGTCATTGACCGCCTGCACGAAGGCCGCGTCGAGTTCGGCGTCCGGCCAATTCTCGAGGTAAATGAGGGCCGCGTGGTAGGAACCGCTGAACTGGTTGCTCCACGACCGCGCGTGGGCGCGCATGTCGGGGCGGGTGAAGACGGCCAGGAGAGCGCGGCGCAGGGCGAGGCGCGCGCTTTCGAGCACCACGGGGTCAAAAGGCAGGCCCGAGTCGATGATCAGGTCGAGCGCCTGCGCTGCGTGCATCACACCGAAGGTCGTGGGCGCGAGGCTCCAGTTGGTCGTGCTGTATTCCGTGAAGAGCCCGGCCGAAGGATGGCCCTCGGGCGCCTGCATCTGCGTCCAGAGATTCAACATGGCCTCGAGGCGCTGCCGCACCGGCACGCTGCCGCGGTAGGGATTCCACGGACGGTCGGCGGTGTAGAAATAGGCGAGCACCGCCTGCATCTCGAGGATGCGGGCATTGTGGGGCAGATTGTCCTTGGGCTCGCGGTTGACCTTGATGTTGAGGAACCCGCGCGGATAGGTGACGCCGTTGATCGTCGTTGTGTTCTCGACCACGGAATTCGCGACCTGCGCGAAGTGGTTGAGGAAGATGGGCACCTCGAGTTCGTGGTCGTCGAATTGGCTGAGCTGGATCGTGGCAAAATTCGCCGGTGGCACGGGAGTCCAGCTTTGGGCGCAGACTGTGCTCGCGAACCCGAGCAGTGCGGCGCAGCACGCGGCGAGGGCAGGGACGACCGGCCCCGGTCGTCCGTTTGGCCGGCGCGGACGAGCGGGCCGCTCGTCCCTACCTGAGGCAGGTGGCCTCATGGCGTTTGTTCGCTAAGGCTGATGCGGAGAAATCGTCCGGACGTGCCCGGCGGACAAATCTCGCGCACTACCACCTCGATGACACCGGACGGGAGGGCTGTTTCGCTGACGGTGACGTTGCCGGCCAGGCTCTCAAGCGGTTCGCCGAGCTGGCCAACGGCGAGGGCGGTCCAACCGGACACCCCGGCGAGGTGATCACGGGCCTCAACGGTGAACACAGCCCGGATGGCCGAGGGCGCACGTCGGAAGGTCAGGCTGACCTCGCGCTGGCCACCGACCAAGTCCGTGCCCGCCACCGCGGGGGAGGATTCGCCGGCGAGAGGATCGGTGCCGAAGGCCCATTCCACGAAGTTGGAATGCCCGTCCCCATCCGGGTCGGCCGACGAAGCACTGTCCTCCGCTTTCGCCCATTCGACGCCTTGCGCCCACGCCGAGTAGGATCCGGGCGTCGGCAGAGTCACGAGCGTCAATTGCTGCTGCGCCATCACAGCCTCGCCGTCCTGCACGGCCACGGTGAACGTGTGCGCCCCATCCGCCGGGGCAATCCCGGACAAAACACCGTCCGTCCCGAACGAGAACCCGGCGGGCAGTGCGCCGGCGGCAAGACTCCACGCATACGGGCCGACGCCGCCAGAAGTCTGGAGCGTCTGCGTGTAACCGAGCCCGGCCGTGGCCGGAGGAATCGAAGTTGTGGCAATGGAGAGCGGGCTGATGATATGCAGGACGTAAGCACGCGTGGCCGTGATGCCGGCCGAGTCGGTCACGGTCACATCGAAGGCAAAATATCCACTGCCCGTCGGCGTGCCCGAAAGCACCCCCTCGGTCGAAAGTTGCAGACCCGGCGGGAGAACGCCGGCGGTGACGGCCCAAGTGCGCGCCACCACGCCGCCCGAGGCTTGGAACGACACACCGTAAAGTTGCCCGGCGTTGCCGTCGGGGAGCGTTGCCGTGTCAATGACGAGCGGCACCGGAGCATAGACGATCGAGACGCCGGAGGCGTTGGTCTGCGCGGACCATGTGCCCTGGCCGGGGAAGTTCGTTGTCTGCACGCTGATGGAGGCCAGAGGGATCCCGGCCACACCGTTCGATGCCATGATCACCGGCAGGGTCAGCGGGGTCTCGGAGAAGTTGGTCATCCCGGCGGCGTCGAGGCGCACGGTCCAGGCGGGCGCGTTGGTCCCAACCACCTGCGCGGCGGTGAAGGCGGCGCCGGGCGAGGACCAGTTGGTCAGGCGGCGGAGCACGGTCGCGCCGTTGCTGACGATGAGATTGGACGACGTGTTCCCCGTCCCGGACAGCACGCCGCCGAAGGCGCGGACTTCCGAGGCGAGCGCAACCGCCACGTTGAGCACGCCGTTGCTGAGGATCGTCGCCCCCGTGTAACTTTTATTCGATCCGCCCAGCGTCCACGTGCCCGAGAGCACGGTGAGGTTGAACTTGGAGAAGCCGTTGGTCGCGTCGGTCATCGGGCCAGTGAACTCGCCGGAGGACGGCCCACCGAGGTAAAGCGTGCGCCAAGTGTCAGCGTTGGTCGCCGTGCGCGCCGCGACGTTGGCGACTGCACCGCTGACCTTGAGATGTCCGTCCTGCGCAGCGATGTCCCAGCGACCTCCCCCGGCGTCCATACCGAGGAAACCGATCAGCTCGTTGGTCCCCGAGATATTCCTGATCTGGGCGTGGTTGGTGTTGGTGTTGATCGTGCTGGGCGTCCACATGACGAGATTGAAGGACTCGGCCACGGTGATGCCACCGGTCAGCTGAATGGAGGGCGCATTGTTGCTGTCGCCGTTGAGCCGGGTGTTGCCATTCGTCAAGCCGAGCGCGGAGCCATGCGCGAGACGCAGCACGCTTTGCCCCGTCAGCGTGGTCGTGCCGCTGAACGTGTTTGATCCGCCGAGCGTGACCGTCCCGCTGCCCAGCGTGAGGAGCGTGCCCGCGCCGCTGATCGCCCCGTTCCACATGCGCTGGCCGGGCGGTTCGTTGAGGCGCAGTTCACCAGATGAAATGGTGACATCCCCGCTGTAGCCGGCGCTGCTGAGAATGAGGCGGGCGGCTCCCGCCTTGGTGAAGGATGTTCCGGCCAGCGGGGCGCTGATGGTCGAATCGACGTTAGGAGTGACCACGGCGCCAGTTTTGAGGGTGAGAGTGTTGGATCCGGAAATGCTGGCGGCGCCCGTGTTGAAGGTGAGGGCTCCCGCGGTGACCGGCGCGCCGAGCGTGGCCGTGCCGCCGCCAAAGACGGCGTCGCTGCCGTTGACCCATGCGACATTGGTGCCGGAGAAGCTCCAGTTGGTCGTGCCGCCGGGCGTCCATGTTCCGTTGCCGGATTGAATCCCGCCGGTCACGGGATCAGAGTCCCACGTGAGGGTGTTACCGGCATTGATCGTGTAGGTGCGCGTGGCGGCGGCGTTGTTCGCGTCGGTCACCTTGGCGGTGAAGGCGAACGAGCCCAGGGTGCCGGGTGTTCCGCTGATCGTGCCGGTGGCCTCGCCGAGCACGAGGCCCGGAGGCAGGCTGCCGCTCAGCACGGACCAGACGTAGGGGCCGGTGCCGCCGGAAACGGCGAGGGTCTGCGCATAAGAAACACCCGTGCGGGCATCGGGCAGTGCGCCGGTCGTGATGTCGAGCACGCCGCTGATGACGACGGTAAAGGTCCGCGTGGCGGCGCCCGAAGCCGCGTCGGTCACCCGCGCAGTGAAGGTCGAGGAACCGCCCGAGGTCGGCGTTCCGCTGAGCACGCCACCGGAGGACAGGGTCAAACCCGCGGGCAAAGAACCAGAGGTGACGGCCCACGCGTAAGGTGCCGTCCCGCTGACTGCGGCCAGAGTTTGCGTGTAGGCCGCGCCAACGACGCCGGCCGGCAGCGACGGGGTCACGACCGACAGGCTGGCCGGATTCGCCACCGCGATGCTGAGGTTGCGCGTGGCGGTGGCACCGAGGTTGTCCGTCACGGTGACAGTGAAGTTCGAGGCTCCCGCCGCCAGCGGCGTCCCGGCAACCGTGTCTCCCGCCAACGTGAGGCCGGAGGGCAGTGAACCCGCGGTGATGGTCCAGCCGTAGGGG
>Ga0247833_1000292_pt1 | contig 89549 bp, 67 predicted proteins | sample LaCruzMarch2015__7_FD_187117 | JGI IMG/M metagenome (GOLD analysis project Ga0247833, IMG submission 187117) | Freshwater microbial communities from meromictic Lake La Cruz, Castile-La Mancha, Spain - LaCruzMarch2015_8m | ecosystem: Environmental > Aquatic > Freshwater > Lake | place: Spain...
TTCCGGCTGCCAATCTATTCGCATCCTTGATTGCGCGTAATTCAGCCATTTGTTCGGCTGTTCTGCCACGTGGTTTCTTTGGCACCTCAGTACCTGGTTCAACTACTGGTCTTGGTTTTGGCTTCGGGCCGCGCTTTTTAGGCTCGCTCGATACTGCTGCACCGTTTTCAGCCGCTGCTTTTGGCTTCGGACCGCGCTTTTTAGGCTCGCTCGATATTGCTGCACCGTTTTCAGCCGCTGCTTTTGGCTTCGGACCGCGCTTTTTAGGCTCGCTCGAAATTGCTGCACCGTTTTCAGCCGCAACTTTTGGCTTCGGACCGCGCTTTTTAGGCTCGCTCGATATTGCTGCACCGTTTTCAGCCGCTGCTTTTGGCTTCGGACCGCGCTTTTTAGGCTCGCTCGATACTGCTGCGCCGTTTTCAGCCGCAACTTTTGGCTTTGGACCGCGTTTTTTAGGCTCGCTCGATATTGCTGCACCGTTTTCAGCCGCAACTTTTGGCTTTGGACCGCGTTTTTTAGGCTCGCTCGATACTGTTGCCCCCTTTTCAGCCGCTGCTTTTGGCTTTGGACCGCGCTTTTTAGGAGCGTCCGCAATGGAAGCCGTTTCAATAATTGGTTTCAATTTCGGCTTCGGACCGCGTTTTTTTGGACCTTCTTCCAGGAAGGAAGGCACTTCTGTGGCAGGTGCACTGTCTGTAGACTCTTCAGCGCGATAGGACAAACCTTTTCCAGGCTCGTACTGTTCGCCATTCAAAATTAATTTGAGGTGTGCAAGGTGGTGACGTGCGTGCCAGGCGTAGGCACCAATCGCATCCTGAAGCATAACAATGCGTTTCATTTCAGGATGGAAATAGCCGCGGTTGAGGTCATCTGCGCTCAAAGATTCCAGGAAATACTCCCAGCGCTTGGTAAGTGCGGCAATTAATTTGAGGGAAATTTTGATTGGGCCCGATCTTCCATCTTCGGTTTCTGCCCAGTTAGCCTCCAAATAAGGTTTAATAATTGGAGTAGACTCTGTAACCGCAAGTTTCATTCGAATGTAGGCGTTTACGCTACTGTCCGCCAAGTGATGTACAATTTGACGCGCCGTCCATCCACCTTTTCGGTAGGATTTATCTAATGCATCACTATTTAGTTTTTTTAGGATTTTTTTTAAATCATCCGGGAGTTCGGAGATTGTTTTAATGTGCCTTCGAGTTTCATCGAACGTGTAAGAATTTCCGTATTCGTATTTTCCTACGGGATAACGGAGTGCATCTGAGTGTTTCATTTTTAAATGAATTGAATGAACTTAGTATAAAATAACAATAACTGGATAAAAAAATCCAATCATTGGTGCAAGGATCTTGTTTATCAGAATCGTAATTGTTTTTTCAGAACGCACGTATATACTTCCCGCTGTATAGTTTAGTGCAAGTTATCCTGATGGTTCAATATACTTACAGAAACCTAATGTGTTCCTGTATAAATGCTTGATATACAAGCAGATTGTTCAGCAGAGGATTGGTCTATTTTAATTTCGCAAAGGTAGTTCTGAATTAAATAATATGCAATAATAAAAAACATGCCAACAATGTATTGACCATTTAAAAACAATAATTTTAATCTAAATAAACAATAAAACATTGATTATAAACAACTTATATAAAGATGGCGAAAATGTTAAATATTTGTAATAATTTAAAAATACCGATTTATTTGGAACAAATTTTGTTAAATAAATTAAAATTTTGCTTTGTGGTGTGACATTAAGTTGTCATTTGTCGTTGTACTAAAAACAAAAAAACATGATTCGTATGAGATTTTCACTGTTTTTGTTGGTTCTAATCGTAGCAACCAGTGCATGCAGTACGGTAAAAACCACCCCAAAGACCCCGATTAGTCCCAAAGGAGCCGAAATGCAGTTGCGCAAAGACATCATTGGCTACGCTAAAAATTATGTGGGCAGCCCTTATAAATACGCTGGCGGGAGTCCCAAAACTGGTTTTGACTGTTCGGGTTTTACAACATTTATCATGAAAGAATATGGTATTACCTTATCTCCGGCTTCTGCGGAACAGGCCAAGCAAGGCAAGCCCATAGATTTATCGACGGCCAAACCAGGCGATCTTTTATTTTTTAAAGATGGAAACCGCATTCAACATGTAGCACTTATTACAGAGCATAATAAGGACGGCATCATATGTATTCATAGTACAAGTAGCCGCGGTGTAATTATCGAGAACGTATCTACCTCGTCCTATTGGAAGCCAAAGATTTCCTTTGCAAAGGATGTTATTAATAGCAAATAAAGCATTTTTGCATGGTTTTAGACACCAAATATAAATAAATAGAGCCATCATCGACGGATCGAGATGGCTCTATTTATTTTATTTTCCGGCGTGGTTTTTTATATAAAACCAGTTACGGCCAGCATTTTAAAGCAATTTACTAGTTGTTTTCAAACACCAATTTGCGTTTTACAAAACCTTGCTCGAACAGAATTTGGGCAAAATACAACCCATTTGCCAATCCATCCCGCTGCATTGTAAAGGTTTCTGCATCGATATTGTTGATGGTGCGTACAACGCGGCCATTGATATCAAATACCAGGATAGCGCGGATTGCTTCTTCTGCATTGAAAACAATAGCGGAAGTAGCAGGAACTGGTGCTACTGTCAAACCAACTTCCAAACCAGCAATTTCCTTTGTATTAACGAAACCGCAAGGCAAGCCCAGTGCCAGGCAAGCGCGTGGTGCGTAGTAACGGATGATGGTGTCGATGTAGAGTTGTGCGGGTGCAGCAACAGTGTTACAGTCGGCAGGAGCATTCGCAAAGGTTGTCCATTCCCAAGGAGCAGAGTTTGTAGCCGCTTGTGGCAGTGGGAACAAGCCATTACGGCCACCATTGCGTGCATTCGCTACGGCACCGTATGGGTCAACACTTGCAGGAATACCGTCGAAGATCGCATTGTTACCGAATTTTTTCACGATGCTTTGAACATCGTTTGCGCCAGATACCTCTACCACAGGTTCGTTGGTAGTAGGAACGATCAGGATATCCGTACCATAAGGCGCGAATGGATCAGCTGGAACCTGGTAGCTGATGATTGGGTTATCACCTGCTTGCATCCAGAGGCTATCGCCCAATGCGCCGCCTGTGTGTACGCACAACTGGAAATCAGAAGAATAGCCAGGGTGATTTGGCACTGCGAGTGTGTCACCGATTGGGTAAGCGCCACCCGTTGCCTGGTTGTAGAATGCGTCGGATACGTGTGGGCCGCTTGTGCCGTAAATGTTACCGTTGTAGGCTTCCAAAACCATGGGCAACCAATCGTTGGGTGCAGGCAAGCCTGTAGGCAATTGGAATTTGTACGGTGTTGAAGTGGTGATAATTTCACTGTACTTATCGAGCGAGTTAGCAGCCAAAGAGATGTAACCACCTGTTCCTTGTCCCCAAACTACAATTTTAGAAGTATCTACACGGAATGGATTGCCACTTAATTCAGCCGTTTTTTTGAAGTAACGAATGCAAGTACGCACGTCCTGTACACCGCGGTAAGCAGCATTGATCAGGGTAGCGCGGCGTGTCAATTCGCCGGTTGGACCAGAAGCGATTGGGTTCCAACCCGTGCGATAGTCCGCAACAGCTACAACATAACCCATTTTCGCCAACCGTGTAGCAAATTCGTCAGCAGCAGCATCATTGATGGTACCACCGCAAGAGCCGTTTTGTGGGAAAGGCAGGAAGTTACCCGTGTGCAGGTAAATCACCAATGGACGTGCAGTTTCAACGTCACCTTCAGGCTGGTACAAGTTCATCACCAATGGTTGGCGTGCAGTATGGCCCGTTACAGCAAGCGTAAGTGCTGTAAAGTTCGTGCCATAAGGAACGTTGGTGGTTTTAGTTGCCGCCGTAAATACTTGCTCAATGTAACGTTGCGCATTTGCCTGACCGACAAAAGCGCACAACAAAAGCAGGAGTGTTAATTTTTTCATGTGAATTAAAATTTTGTGATAAACAGGTTTTAATTGAAAAGGCAATTCGGGGTTTTATTTCTTAGCAAAATCATAAACCATTGAAAGGTAAGCCATTCTACCAATTCGAGGGCCTCCATAGGTTTGAAATTGTTGATTGTTCAATAAATTGGCTGCACCTAATTTGAAGGTCATGTTCCACTTTGGAATCAGGCAATTCACCTGTGCATCCAGCAAATCGTAAGTTGGAATTTGTCCGGTAAATTGTGGAGAACCCTCAAAGGTAAAACCTTGTACCCACTTATAATTCACATTGAAGCCCCAAAACGTATTTCCCTTCAATATTTTTAAGTTAATGTCCCGTCCCGAAAAGCCAATGTTGTATTTATGGGCAGGCGTATTGAAGGCCGGAATGATGGGATCTGTTTCGGCCGTGTTCAATTTATTCCAGGAATAATTGGTTTGCACCATAAAATATTTCCAGAAGTAATAATTCAAACCGATTGCAAATCCTTGTGTTGTAACGGTTTGTGTTGCATTAGAAGCGACGCGCCAAACCTTGATATTTTCCGGCAAGCCAATGCTGTTGAAATCGGCCGTAAGCCCAATGTTATACCCTATAAAATCGTTGTAAATGCTGTAATAGTAGCTTGCATCCATATAAAGATGATCAAACAGGGTAGTCCGATATCCGATTTCAAAGGTTTTTACTTTTTCGGGCTGGATGGGATTCAAATTATTGTACACCAATTTGCTGCGGTCCAACAAGTTGCGATATTCATTGAACGATTCAATGGTAATCAGGCTGTCAAATCCGTCGAGATTTCCAATTAACGTGGCGCGCCCTACATTCAGATTCAGGTACTGATCGGCCAGGGTCGGGTTGCGAATGGCGGATGAGAAGGACAAACGCAAGAAATTATTGGGGCTTGGATTCCAAACCACCGAAGCGGCAGGGGTATAGATAAAATCAAAATTTTGGTTTTTATCCACCCGGATGGTTCCGTTTAATTTGAAATCGCCAAAATTTTGCTCTGCACCTACATAAGCGCCAAATTCAGAATTGATAATTTTGATGTCATTGGTGTCTTTAAAGACCGTTCCATCAGAAACGGGGCGGTACTGCCGGAAGTTGGCGCCCACAATAATTTCATCAATAAAGGTTGGGGTAAAATGGTACTCGCCGTGCAAATGGTACAAAGCTGATTTATCATAAAAACGGGTTCCGCCTTCCTTAGAATTTGATTTCCGTGAAATGATGTCATTAAACAAGGAATCGAAACGCGCTGTACCGGGTTGGTAAAAATCATTTGATTCAGCCGCGTTTGTACTCGCTAAGTCAGCGAATGCCGCTGCCTGGTTATGGTAACCTGTTAGTAATTCCTGGTTATCGGCTTGCCAGGCTTCCAGGGCTTGCGAATCCCCTGGGCCATAGCCTTGTGCTTTCATTTTATTAAACACCCCGCCCAGGCTGTTCAAACCCCACCAGCGCCGGTAATCTGCATCCCATTGGGCGTCGGTCTTGGCGTATTGTTGTAGTTTAAGGGCCGTGAAATAAGGGTCGTAAGAATTTCCCGCATCCTCAAACGTTGCATAGGCGCGTATGAAATACTTGTCGAGTTTGGTCAATTCGATACGCTCCTGGAAAAACAGGATATTCCGCAAACTAAATCGGTTATCGCCTTGATAAACCGTAGTACCAGTTCCGAAACTGGATGCGAAAATCAGTTGTGGCGACTGGTTTTCCTGGCTTGGGCGCAACCGGAAATGCAAGGCAGCACTTGATTTTATATTTTTTGTGTCGTAATCCACCAGATCAACTTCCTTATACCCTGTGCGATGGTACACGTTCAAACCAGCGCGCGAAGAATATAAATCGGAGGGAGAGGTAAAATCGTAAGACGTTTCGTCGCCATATATATTAACGGCGTTGTTGCGGCCTGGGTTTTCGTTCGGTTGGAAGATGTTGCCCGTGGTCGTCCCAGTTACGGCATCATAATTATCGGCCTGCCAATCATCTGCGCGCAGCGCGAAGAAATTGAGTTTAAAGGCCATAAAATCATGTCCGCTTTTGTTTTTGAATGCTTCTGCATATCGGAATGCGCCTTCGAGCAAATTACGTTCGGCACCTTTGAGCGAAACACTGAGCCCTTTTAATACAAAAGGATCTTTGGTGCGCATGCTGATTACCCCGTTGAATGCATTTGGGCCATAAAAAGCCGAGCTGGCACCTACAATCAGATCTACTTTTTGCACATCCAGATCCGAAGCCCCGAGGAAGTTACCCAAAGAGAAGTTGAGACCAGGCGCCTGGTTATCTACACCATCAATAATTTGAAGGGAGCGAACCGGACTGGTAGAGTTGAAGCCGCGTGTATTGATGATCGTAAAACCAAGCGACGCAGTGGTCAAATCCACGCCTTTAAGGTTGCCGAGGCCATTGTAAAAACTCACTGCTGCGGTTTGCTTAATGGCAATTGCATCTAAGTTTTCTACGGTAAGCGGCGCTGCTTTTTGTTTGTCATCAATCCGTTGTCCGCGCACAACTGCTTCTTCAATCACAATTTGATTGGTTTGCATTTTTATTTGAATGCGCTGTGCTGCTTCCGTCACGATTACCTCCTGCGTGGAATAACCGGTATAGGCAACCCGGATCGTGGCGGGGAGTTTTGGCACTTTCAGAATAAAGTTGCCATCATAATCCGAAATGGTACCGCCGCCGCCTTCTGCTACCAGCGCGAGGGCAGCCCCAATGAGGGTTTCACCTGTTTCTGCATCCAGGACTTTGCCACGAAGTGTAACTTGCGCCTGTGCGGAAATACTTCCGAATACCAGACACAATAAATTGAAAATCAAAATTTTGTAGAATTGCTTCATACGGGCTTTCTCTTATTTTCCAATAATACTTTTCTCAAACAGGTTTTTGAACAAACGCTATTCGCCTTGCAAATAAATAAAGAAAATTTGATTTCAGAATGAAAATAGCAACACAACACTAAAATGAGCAAAATGCGCTTAATTTTTTTGCAAAAAAGCCCCATTTTACCTATGTGAACATGGGCTATTCCGAACGCAGCACATACCCCTGGCCAAACTGGGTATGAATCAGTTTCTGTTCGAAGCCTTTATCTACCTTGTTGCGCAGGTAGTTTACATACACTTCGATCAGGTTGGTGCCTGTGTCAAAGTCAAGGTCCCAAACCTTTTCAGCGATTTCAACCTTGGAAAGTACTTTACCGGGGTTGCGCATCAGGTATTCGAGCAGGGCCATTTCACGGGGCGTCAGGTTGATGGGTTTCCCTTCGCGCCGCACCGTTTTGGCATCCAGGTCCAACTCGATGGTGGCAAAGCGCAGTATATTTTCGGTCGTTTGAAAACCGGCAGATTTACGGCGAGCGAGTGCTTTAACGCGTGCAAGAAACTCTCGAAATTCAAAAGGTTTGGTGAGGTAATCGTCGGCGCCAGCCTCCAACCCGGTTATTTTATCTTCCAATTCACCCAGCGCAGAAAGAATTAGCACCGGTGTTTGAATGCCTTTTTTGCGCAATAGCCGACACAGTTCAAGACCATTAATTCCAGGAACAATGATATCCGACGAAATCACATCATAGACATTTTGTGCTCCCAGTCGCAATCCAGTTTCACCATCGTATGCGATATCTACAGTCCAGCCATGCTCTTCCAGCCCCTGTCGTACCGACTGCAGGGTTTTTATTTCATCTTCAATGACCAAGATGCGCATAATCAATCCATTAAGATGGTCGCGACAGTGCGAATTTGAGCGGTAAAAATAGGACAAATTAACGCTCTAAGGGTTTTCTAAGGAAAAACTAAAGTAAAATTAAGCCAAAACGCGAAAAATCCTACTGTATTTGCACCTGAATAATTTAAAAAAGAAGTACACATGAAGCAATTACTAACACTGTTGTTACTATCCGGCATGTTTTTGCACGCAAGTGCCCAATCATTGACCGATGGGGTTTTTATGGATAAAAAGTTTCTTTGCGTTGGGGTTCAATACAACCACGATGCCTGGGAGGAGTATTGGGAAGGTGATTTATTGCGTAAAAACGGCAATATTGGCACCATTACCACCCAAAGTGCCGCGATCATGGCCAATTATGGCATTTTTAACCGCCTAAATGTGATCGCCATGCTGCCCGTTGTTTGGACGGAAGCCAGCGCTGGTACGCTCACAGGGCAACGCGGCTTGCAAGACCTGACCCTTGCGCTCAAATACAAGGCCTACGAGACGGCCGTATTGGGTGGCAAATTTTCGGCACAAGTAGTTGCGGGTGCCTCCTTGCCAACCACCAATTATGTAGCCGATTACTTGCCACTTTCTATAGGGTTGCACAGCAAAACCTTGTTTGGACGTGGTATTTTGCACTATATCGGCGAAAAACACCTTACCTTTTTGTTGAGTGGCACCTACATTGCCCGCTCTAATGTGGACATTGACCGCACCTCTTATTACACCACCCAACAAATTTATTCCACCGAGGTAGAAATGCCGAATGCGGCACAATTCGCGTTTCGGGGCGGTTACTATAGTTTCCGTTGGGGCGCAGAGTTGCTGGCAGAACACAACGCCACCTTGGGAGGCTTTGATATTCGTCGGCAGGACATGCCTTTTCTTTCCAACAACATGGATGCCACCCGTGTAGGCGCGCAAGCATTTTACCGCCTGCCATTCTTGGCCGATTTGCAGGTAATCGGTACCGTTATGCAAACTGTTCAAGGCCGCAACGTGGGTAAATCGTTTACCTGGTCGGCTGGCGTTACCAAGTTTTTCGGATTTGCTAAAAAGCAATAACCCGGAGCATCCTGCATTCATTAACCAACCTCTAATTCAATTTTTAATATAAATATGAAAAAAATTGCACTTTTTGCAGCTTTATTCCTCGCAGCGAGCTTTGCCTTTTACGCCTGCGATAAGGAAATCACGGAAAACCTGACGACCCTGAACCAGTTGACACCTGCAAATCAGGATCTGAATGCCAAAAACTGGAAACCAGTAGTGTTGCTTGCTCCTGATGAGGTAGCGCTTGCGGCCCCTACTGCTGCCAATTCTGCGGAGTACACGCAGGAAGTCGCCGATACCAAAAACGCAGTAAATAATGCAACTGCAGCCCAAAAAGAAGCCATTGCTTACTGGAGTGCTGGCAGCGTGCTACGGTGGAACGAAATTTTGCGTGCCCTGGTTGCCAAACACAACCTGGCACCTGCGCCCAATGCCGATAACACTTATTCTTTTCCAGATGCTAACAATCCGTTCAACTACCCTACTTTCCCGTTTGCCAACCCGCCTTACTCCGCGCGCGCTTATGCCTATGCTGCGGTAGCACAATATGATGCATTGGTTGCAGCTTGGCATTATAAAAACCTGTACAACCGCGCTTCGGCTTACAATACGGATGCATCGATTGCTGCATTAGTGCCTAAAAACGCTTTACCAGGTTATCCCAATGAAGATGCGGTGGCAGCAGGTGCGGCTTTTGTGATTTTGCGCAACCTCTTTCCAGGCGACACTACTTTTATCAACGAAAAAGTAGCAGAAGCGGCCAATTACAAAAAATGGGCTGGTGCAGCGGTTAGTTCTGATATTAGTGCAGGTTTGGCTTTAGGTAAAGCAGTAGCGAATAAAGTACTAAACCGGGCAAAAGCGGATAAAATGAGGTTTGCAGTTGGCTCGGCTACGATTTGGGACAGCCTTACCCAATCGGCAGTTACCCGTGGGGAAACGCCCTGGATCAGTTTGGATGCCCCCAAACGTCCGCCGATGCTTCCACTGTTCGGTCAGGTAACCCCTTGGTTATTTCCAGCGGCCGATATTGCAACTGTACGGCCAGTACCGCCTCCTTCCACCCAGTCGGCCGAATTTCAGGCACAATTGGCAGATGTAAAAAGACAATGCGATCCGAACGACCGCGAAAAAATGAAAATTGTACACTATTGGGCCGATGGAACGGGTACTTATACCCCACCAGGGCACTGGAATTACTTCGCAGCAGAATTGGTATATAAAGCCCAACAAAGCGAAGTACGCGCGGCACGCACCTTCGCTTTGCTGGGGATGAGTTTGATGGATGCAGGCATCACTTGCTGGGATACCAAATATTTCTATATGGTACCACGTCCGACCCAGGTTGATCCCGACCTTAAAACGCTGACAGGTATTCCTAATTTCCCAGCCTACACCTCTGGCCACTCCACATTTTCCTGGGCTGCTGCCACCATTTTGGCCCATATTTTCCCTGCAGATGCGGCGAACCTGAGCAAACAGGCAGAAGAAGCCTCTATTTCAAGGGTTTATGGTGGTATTCACTACCCGATGGATTGTGATGCAGGCAAATTCTCTGGACAAAAAATCGGCGGTTTCGCCGTAACCCGGGCCCAAACAGACGGCGCAGAATAAAAAACCGTTTCTGGCCATCCGAATTACCTTAACCACCTAAAGCTCTTAATGCGCCTCCGACATTGCTTCTTTTTCAGCAGCAGTTGGGGGCGCTTTCTTTTTTACCCGGATAAAGAAAATCAAGGGGAAAACGATGATAAAAAACAGGGAAATCAGCTTAAACGTGTCGAGGTAGGTCAACAAATACGCCTGTCGCTCTACCGCTAAATTCAACTGATTATAAGCGATAACCGTCGCTTCACTGATCGAATTACCGGTGCGGCTCATCGAATTCTGGATGGCCCCGTTGAGTCGTTCATCAAAAACCGGGTTGCCTGGTACTGCATTCATTACCAAATCCGACTTATGTTGGGCAAACTGCCGCGCGATGTAGTTGTTCGCAATGGCAATCCCGAAAGCACCACCCAACTGTCGAATCATATTGTTCAAGGCAATGCCAGAAGGATAGTCCTTTTGTTGCAAACCTGCTACCGCCTGATTGATCAAAGGCAATTGCACCATGCTGATTCCTACTGCACGCAAAGCAAGGGGTATAAAAAAGTCCCATTTCCCGGCCTGGGCATTCAGCCCTGCCGACCACCAGCCAAATACAATAAACAAAAGAAATCCAACCACTACAAATGGCACAGGGGAGGCCCCCATCGCCATCCGTTTACCAATAATTGGAAACATCAGTACCCCAATGGCTGTTGCGGGGAGCAGGGAAAGCCCGGTTTCGAGGGGCGTCCAGCCCATTACCCGCTGAACTAATACTGGATAAACAAACACCGAGGTAAACAAACCAATCCCTACGACAAACGTAAAAATCGTGGTGAGTGCAAGGGTCATATTGCCCATTACCCGAAGATTTACAACGGGGTGTTCGGTGGTCAACTCCCGCCAAATGAACCCAATTACCCCGATTGTTGCCAAAAATGTAAAAATCGTGATGCTTCGAGAGTCAAACCAATCTTCCGACTCGCCCCGTTCCAGCACATATTGTAAGGAACCAACCCCTACGGCCAACAAAGAAATACCTGTGTAATCAATCACCAGGGTTTTGCGCTCTTTGCCTTCATTGGGCTTTTTCTCAACAAAAAAGTAGGCTAAAATGGTGGCAATAATCCCAATTGGAATATTGACCGTAAAAATGAGGGGCCATGCGGAGTTATTCAATATATACCCACCGATTGTTGGTCCGAGTGTGGGACCCAAAATGATGCCCATACCAAACAAACCGCTGGCAATGGGTCGATCTTCTGGCTCAAATGCATCAAACAGAATGGCCTGCGAGGTACTTAATAAGGCGCCGCCACCAATTCCCTGGATGAATCGCCAAAATACCAGCGCCCCCAAACTATCGGCCGTACCGCAAAACCAGGATGCAATGGTAAATAATATCATAGAACCGATGTAGTAATTTTTACGGCCAAAAAAAGCAGCCAAAAAACCAGTCATCGGTATAATAATCACATTTGCAATGGCATACGATGTAATGACCCATGCAATGTCTTCAATGGTTACGCCCAAACTCCCTGCCATTTGGGAAAGCGCAACATTCACGATCGACGTATCTACCAATTCCATGATAGCGGCCGATACGGTTGTCAGGACAATAATGGCCCGAGCTAAACGAGAAATTGCCATCTTTTAAACAAGAATAAGGTGATGAGGGATCTAGATTAATTCGGCACAATGACTTCCACACTCATCCCTGCGCGCAACGGAAATGCAGGATCGGGCGTATCGGTCAAAGCAATGCGAACCGGAATGCGTTGTACTACTTTTACAAAGTTGCCGCTTGCATTATCGGGCGGCAGCAGGCTGAATTTCGCGCCTGTTGCGGGGGCAATGCTTTCAATCGCGCCGTTAAATACTTTGCCGCCGTAAGCATCCACTTTTACATCCACGTGTTGGCCTGCTTTCATGCCAGCCACCTGGGTTTCCTTAAAATTGGCGGTTGCCCACAAACCCGTATTGCTGACCAAGCTGCACAAGGGGCTGCCAATATTGACAAATTGTCCAGTTTGGCCCGCTTTTTTAGCAATTACGCCATGTGCTGGCGCTACAATCACGGTATAAGACAGGTTTAATTTTGCTGTTTCCAGTTCAACCCGGCGTTGCGCAACCAGGGTTTGCGCGAGGCTTACGTTGCGGTTGGCCGCATCTGCCTGGCTGGCAATGGCCGATTTTTGGCGTTGGCCAGCGGTTGTTTGGCGGCGGTTGACCTCCACTTGCTTTTTCGCTGCATCCAATTGTGCCAAAGACGCCTGATAAGCTGCTTCCGTATTTTCTTTATTCGACTTGGCTACATCAAATTGCTGTTGGGTCACCGCGTTTTGTTTTACCAAAATTTCATATCGTTTGAAATCCTGGGCTGCCTGCCATGCGCGTGCTTTTGCACCTTCTACATTGGCTTCGGCTGTGCGGACACTGGCTGATGAAACGTCCATTTGAGCTTCACTGCTTTGGGTATTGGCTTCGGCCGTAATGGTGTTCGCACCTGCTGCGGTAGCATTTGCAGCGATGGATTTCACGTTTGCTTCGGCATTTAGAAGGGCAGCTTCTGCCTGCATTACCCGCAGCAGGTATTCCCGGTTGTCGAGTACAAACAGGGTATCGCCTGCTTTTACTTCCTGGTTTTCCTTCACCCGAACCGAGGTGATATACCCTTGAATTTTGGGAGAAATGGTAGTAATATCGGTTTCCAGGTATGCATTTTCGGTATCCTCATGGGTGAGCATAAACCGAACGGTATTAAAGATATAAATGCCAGCGACTAAGATTACTGCGCCCAGTATTACGCGAAAGACTAATTTTTTATTCATGACAGTTGTTTTTTCTTGAATTGGAGCGTTGGTTTAAAGTTTACCTGCACTTTTAAGCAGCTTGTAATAAGCAAGTTGCGCATCGGCATTGGCAGAAATTCGGTTGATTTCGGCTTGAATTTGGAGTGTATCCGCATCCAGTAATTCGGTGGGTGTAGCGATTTGCTGGTTCAGACGTGCACGCATTACTTTTTGATTTTCGAGGGCTTGCTGCAAACTTTTTACAGAGAGGTCCTTCTTGCTGCGGGCGGTTTGCCAATTGTAATACTGGTTGGCAATTTCACTGCGGGCCGATTCGGTCAGTTGTGTTTGCTGCAAATTGGTTTGCAAAAACGTTGCTTTCGCCTCCTCGATGGTGTGTTTGGAGGTGTAGAGGGCGCTGAGGTTCCAATTGAGCGAAACGCCCGCATCCCAGGTCGTTTTAAAGGTCGCTTCAGGTGGGAAAAAGCGCGAATTAGGGTTGTTGATGTACAAATTTGCCCCCACATTGACCATTGGAAGGCGGCTTCCTTTGAAATATTCGATTTGTTTGTCAGCAGCTTCTTTGCGCATTCCGGCAGCGCGCACATCGGCACGGTTGGCCGCGTTGTCTAAAAAAGCAGCCAAGGTAGCATTCGCATTTACGCCAGAGATTCCTGAACTGTCCAATTGAATTTCGGTACTTTCAGGCAAACCCAACAGCACTGCAAGTGAAAAGACATTTGCGTGCAGGCCGTTATCGGTTTCAATTTGTGCGGTTTCCAATTGACTCACAATTAGTTCTGCTTTAAGCACATCATTGTCGAGTGCAAGTCCTTGATCGCGCAATTTTTTCAAATCCACCACCCGGCTGCGTGCTGAAATCAAACTAGCCTGAATGGAACGTTGCGCTTCCTGCAATTTATACAGGTTAATTCCCGCTGAGATCAGGTTCAGTTGTACCTCTTTCTGATCGCGTTCGACATCGATGCGCGCTGCATTTTCAAGAAATTCATTGCCTTTCAAGGCATTTAAAGCACGAAAACCCGTAAACACCGCTTCTGAAATCCCAATCTTGTTGCTAAACTGATTGACAATCAGGGGATTTAGCACTTTATACTCCCCGCTTGGGAGGGTAAATCCGAATTCCGGTACATTGCTGCTCAGGCGGTTGTACGCGCCAGTGTAGGTGAGGGCCGGGACAAATGCGTCGTGGAGTTGATTGGTTTTGGCATGCGCTGCCGCCAATTTTGCATTGCTAATTTGCAATTGCTTGCTGTTGGCAAGTCCAAGTTGCACCACCTCATCGAGGCTCAGTCGGCGCAATTCGGGTGTCTGTGCCCATATACTTGCGGGCAGCAAAAGCAAGAGGATCATCCTGCTTAGTTTAAAAAAAAGAATCATGACAAATAGAGATAGATCGTAAAAGGATGCACTAAACGGCTATTTTACAATAACCGCCTTTAAAAAACGGATTTAGCGCCTATTCAAATTTGAATTATGGCCTATGTGTGGCAACTTTTAATTGCTTTTTATGGAATTAAGTGGTGATTAAGCATTGATTTTAGGTGGGCGCGCACACGGTCTTTATACGTTTCTGTATAAATAACCGCTTCATCGACTTCACCGGTAAGCATGCACATCATGCCGGTATTGCTGATCATCGTAGTCAGGGTGCCAAAAAAAGAGGCAAGGGTTAAATTATTGTCGACGTCCCGAAATTGCCCGGAAGCCTGGCCTTCTTCGATAAATCCACGGATGATGCGCATATTTTTGGAAACGTGTTCCACAATTAGTTTTACATTATCTGGCCGTTGTCGGGTAGACATTTCACGGGTGATTACGCGGCTAAAACTATGGTTGCTAAACATCGAATCCACATAAACATCAATGGTGCGTGCGATACGTTCCCAGGGATCTGTTGTTTGTAACATAATCTCTTCCAGTTTTTCACGCGTGCGGGGTATTTTGTGTTCGAGGATGGCCGCGAACAGACCTTCTTTGGAACCAAAATAATAGCTGATCATGGCCAGGTTGACACCCGCCTCTTTGGCAAGTTGTCGAATCGAAACCGCTTCATAGCCATGTTGTGCAAACAACAACTCTGCAACCTGAATCAGGTGTTGCCGCTTGTCGGATTTTTCAATTAAATTACCCTGCATCATAAAAATGCGTTTTTAAAAACGCCACAAAAGTACGTTTTTTAAAAAAACTAAACAAACGTTTGATTAATACTTAACACAAAAAAAATGTCAACGCCCTTGCGAACGTTGACTTGTGTTTATTTGCTGGCTACCAGCTTATTTCAGTAGTTCCAATGTAGTTGTTACTTCAATGCTTGCCTGTTTGGCAACTTTATCGGCCACCAAAGAAGGAATATCTATTTTATAATCGGCCAAAACCAGGGCAAAGTTGGCTTTTGCAGTGATTTTACCCGATTTTACGGTAAATGAAACCGGCGTCTTCAGTTCTTTTGTTACACCATGCAGGTTCATTGTACCATTCAAAGTCCCTGTGTAATTGCCATCTTTTGTAAAGTCAACGGCACCCGGGTTTTCCAATTTCCCCTTAAAAGTTGCTTTGGAGTATTTGGAAGATTCTACATAATTTTCATTGAAATGCTCTTGCATCAGCGCCTTTTCAAACAAAAGACCTTTTAACAAAACGGCTGTTTCAAATGCACCAGTTGCTTTATCCAGTACAACGGTACCGCTGTTTGAAACCGCAGCAATTTTCTCTGGAGAAGATTTTACCGTTGCGTCAAATGCCACTTTTGCATTGCGGCTGAAATATTTCTGCGCTTGTACGGCCGGAGCGATGCAAACAATTAAAAGTGCAGTGAGGAGCGAAAAAAATGTTTTTTGCAACATGATAAGGGAATAAGGTATGTGATTTAAAGAATTAGTTTGATTCAGTCTGTTGAATCTGTTTGACAATTAAGACGTTTTAAACGTCAAAAGGATTCCACAAGTATACACCCCAATTGCCGAAACCGGAAAAAGTACAGGCGAACAAGGCAGAATCCCCCCTGAAGGCGTTTTCCTATTTAGGCATCCCGGCACGTACCCAGGCATCCACTTGATGGATGGTACACGACGACAATTTAGCGCCGCCTTTGGGCATTTTGTTGAAGCCCGGCAGGTAAGCAATATCACCGTACAAATCGCCGCTCAGTCCAACCGTCTTCACGGTTTCATACGAACTCAAGTCAATACCGCCGCCTGTGGTAGAATAGGTGTAATGGCAACCCACACATTTATTATCCATCAAAGGTTTGATGGTATTCGTGTACGTGATGCCCGTGGTATCGCAAGCGCCATAATTTTCATTGCAGGAATTGTTGAGCGCGCCCTGATTGATCCATTTTTTCAGCAAATCAACCTGCGCTGTTGTCCATTTAGCGGCTGGCGCTGGGGGCATACGATCTCCATTGTCGGTGGTAACAATTACCTTGTACAGTTTGCTGTTGTTAGGGTTAAAGGCCTTGATGTTCTGCATAATTTTGGCGTAATCCGTGATATACACGCCGTCTTGATGAGCAGCAGCATTGTGGCAACCAGCCTGCGCGCACTGTGAAATCAGCAGGGGTAAAATTTGATTTTGAAAATAAACGGTGTCCGAACTACAGGGAAAACCGCTCAAATCTACCGAATCAACTGGCAAGAGGGTTGTGTCTTGGCCATTGGGGTCGGTAGGAATCAGGTTGGGCTCGTGTTTGCAAGCATTGGGGAGCAATGCTACCATTGCAAGCACAAACAGGGTAAATGGGAAAAGGTACTTTCTCATGTTTAAATTCAGATTAAACTGATTGAAAAATTGAAGTGGTTGGATCTATTAGACTTGTTGAGATGGGGAGTAAAATGAAAAAAAGTTCAACTCCCCACCGCTACAAGCTTATTCTTGCATTTGGTCTTTTTTCAAAGCGCCATCCAAAATGGAAGCACCTTTCAAAACGAACCGGGTATTTTCAGGAAATAGATCAGAAAAGCCCCAGAAACCATCCGATTGCCCGTTGGTATGGAGTAATACTTTCCGGAATCCAATACCTGTGGCATCTTCACGCTCCACCACAAAACAATACACCGCTTCCCCTTCTTGTAAAATAGCGACATCGGGCAGGGCGGGTGATTGTTTACCGGAGTGTTCAATTAAAGCCGTTAAAGCCATGCCGGGCACAATCCCTTTCCCATCTGGTAGTGGCACATGGAGCGAAATCGTTTTGGTTTCGGCATTCAATTCTCGGCTGATATATTCCACTTCACTGCGCATATCTGCATGTTGACCGCCAGGAAATCGAATTACGACGGCTTGACCTTCCCGAATTTCGGCTGCATTTTGTGCAAAAACCTCCACATGTGCGTGCAAATGTTCGTTGGCATTGATGATGTTACATAACAAAGCACCTTCCGTAATTACCTGGCCAATACTGATCGGAATTTCGGTCACATTGCCAGAAATAGGGGCAGTTACGTCAAAGAACGGACTCATTTTTAATTGCTCAGGATCCTTCCATTGTTCGGTTCCTATGTTCAAATATTGCAATTTAGCAGCATTTCCGGCTAAATCAGCCTTGGCACGCAGGTATTTCGATTGTATTTCCTCCAGATTTTTGGCAGCACCTGCACTGGAGGATTGCAAACTCCGCTGACGTTCCAGTTCTTTTTCGAGAAATACCAGATCCGCCTTTGCATGCAAGTAGGCTTGTTCAATTTCAATTAAAGCAGTGGTCGCAATGCGAAAGAGCACATGTCCTTTTTTTACATTTTGGCCTTCATGCACTAATACCGCTTCGACACGACCGGTTAGTTTAGCGCTCACAGCAGCCCGGTTTTGGGGTAATACCGCCACCATGCCGTTGGCTTCAAAGTTATTTGCGATGGTTCTCTGCATAGCAGGGCCCATTTCCAAAGACATCATTTTTATTTGATCCCGGCTGAGGGTAAGGGCTTCGGGCGTCGTGGTGGTTGGTGCTTCGGTTGTTGCTGGTGTGGTGGATGAAGCGCCACAGCCCGCCATTATTAAGTATAAAAACAAGACAAAAATTGCTTTTTGCATGATAAAGATAGGTTAAAAATGTGAATTTATTGTTTGAATGGTACCGGACCTGGAAAACGGACCGCTCAATCTGTAAAATGGGGTACTCAACTGAATACTCATGGTGCCATTTGAATGACCGCCTGGTTCCAGTCGTGCACTGCTTCCATCTGGTGCAGGCGCAAATCGAATACCGTTGAAATAGCCTGCAAATACTCATAAGCTGAACTTGCTCCGATTTTGCGTTCGGTTTCAGCCGCTTCTAACAGCGCTTGTTGCTGGGTTGCGCCAAATGTTTGGAGCAATTTCAAACTTGCCTGGGCAGTATGGGCGATGGCCAAAATATCATTTCTGTGTTTGCGCAGCGCCAAGGCTTGTTGCGCAGCCCTTGATTTGGCAATAAATACCTGCAATTGTCCCGCTTCTAATTGCGCTTTGTACGCTTTTTGTGCAATCGGAATTTTCAAACCTACATAAGCATTGGGCAACAAGCGGTTATACGGATCCACATTGGTTACTACCCCCAAGGTAAACGCGGGTTTGCTTTTTTGTTGGTAAACCGTTTTTTCGGTTTGCATCAAATTCAAATCGGCTTGCCACAGGTTTCCGTAAACACTTTGCAAAGGCAAGGTATCGGGAAAAGGGCGCTGTTCAAACGACTTCGGAAGCACAATCGGGTTGTCTGAAATACCCAGCAGCAATTGTAGTCCAATTTTTGCCGCTTCCAACTGGTCCTTTGCTTGTTGGGCAAGGAGTTGCGCTTCCTGTGCGCGTGCCAGCGCGTGCAGGCGCGACACTTCTGAAATGGCTCCGGCTTTTTGTTCCAGGGCAGCCATACTGGCAAAAGATTGCAAAATGCTGTCCTTTTGGTTCAATAATTGTTGCTTGGCCTGCCAATAAGTAGCATTTTCATACATAAGTCGAACCTCCAGGCGCAGACCTCGGGCAAATTGCTCCGATTCGGCGGTTGCGACACCGACACGCGCCTGTTGTACGGCTTTGTTGGCCCGGCGTAAGGCGGGATGCTCCAACTCTTGTAAAACGCCAATTTCGGGGTTAAACGGCCCCCAGGCATACACCTGCAAGGGCGCGATTGTCTGGGTTGTTGGCATCAAAGCCGTTTCCTTTTGTATTTGCAACACACCTTCCTGCATACCCGGATGTGTTTGCTGGGCGAGCCGAATAGCATCTGCTTCGCTCAACATTTGTTGCGCGGAAGAAACACCCGTAAAACCAAAAATCAGGCAGAGTATCACCATCGGCATTCCTTTTTTGCGCCTTTTTGCTGCCCGTGCCATGATCCACTCGTACATCACCGGCAACACAACCAACGTTAAAAGGGTCGCTGAAATAAGTCCGCCAATCACCACCGTCGCCAATGGTTTTTGTACCTCCGCGCCAGCCCCATGGGAAATCGCCATCGGCAAAAAGCCCAAAGAAGCCACGGTTGCAGTCATAATAACCGGCCGGAATCGGGTAAACACGCCTTTCAGCACCCGTTCTCGGATGGTTATATCCGGATATTCCTGTTCGAGTTGTTTAAAATAGCCAATCAACACCATGCCATTGAGCACGGCTACGCCAAAAAGGGCGATAAAACCAACCCCCGCGCTGATGCTAAAGGGCATATCGCGCAACCAAAGCGACAACACGCCCCCAACTGCAGAAAATGGAATGGCCGAAAAAATAAGTAAACTCTCTCGAATACGGCCAAAACTGAGGTAAAGCAGTAATAAAATAAGCAACAGCGCCGCAGGAACCACCAGTGCCAGCCGGGCCGAGGCATTTTGCAGGTTTTCAAATTGCCCGCCATACGTAACGCGATATCCAATGGGCAGCTTGATTTTCTGGTCCACCACCGCCTGCACTTCGCTTACAACCGATTGCACATCGCGGCCGCGCACATTTAAATTTACATTAATACAACGTTCGCCATCTTCCCTGAATACCGCCATCGGGCCGTCTTTTATTTCAATATTCGCCAATTCACGCAAGGGTACCATGATCCCGTTTGCGCCCAATACCTGCAATTTACCCAAGGCCTCCAAGGGTTGTTGGGCATCAAAGTTAAGGTTGACTACGACATCATACCGGCGGTTTTCTTCCAGAATTATCCCGGCTTTTTGCCCGGCCATGGCCATTCGGAGTACTAAATTGGCATCTGCAATGGAAATACCATATCGTGCCAAAGCATCCCGACGCCATTCGACGAATATTTGGGGCAAACCCTCCGCTTTGGCTACACTTACATCTACTGCACCCGGAATTCGATGGATATTTTTTACAATTTGATTGGCGGTTGTAGCGAGGACTTCCAGATCGTTGCCCAACACCTTGATAATAACATCGGTTTTAGCGCCTGTCATCAACTCATTAAAACGCATGGCAATTGGTTGCTGAATAGAGGTAAAAATGCCGGGGATGCTATCTAAGACCAATTTGAGTTGGGCTTCAAAATCTTCCCGGTTTTTACAGCGTTGCCATGTATCTCGGTCGTGCATGGTGAGCACCATGTCCATTTCTTCAATGCTCATGGGGTCCATCGGCACCTCCGAAGTACCGATTTTACCCGTACAGGTGTACACTTCTGTAGGAAAATTGCGCAGAATTTGAGCGCTGGCGACTTCTCCACTTTTCACCATTTGAGAAAGTGATGTGCCCGGGAGCATGCGCAATTCGATGACAAAATCACCTTCATCGAGTTGTGGGATAAATTCCCCGCCCATTTGCCGAAATAATAAGAAAGCCCCGATTAACAAAACCCCGGCAATGCTCAACACCCAGCGCTTGTACAGCAAGGCCCATTCGATCACCGGGTTGTACACGCGCAGGAGCACGCGCACTAGGCGATCAGAAAAAGTTTCACGCCCGGAATGATCGTTTTTCAGCAAAATGGCACTCAATGCCGGAACATACGTCAAGGAAAGTATAACCGCACCTGCCAAGGCAAATACCACCGTAAGTGCCATCGGTTTGAACATTTTACCCTCTATACCCGAAAGTGTCAGCAATGGCAAATACACAATCAAGATAATGATTTGTCCAAAAAAGGAAGATTGCGCCATCCCACTGGCCCCTTCTTCCACAATTTTTTTGCGGTCGCCCCCTACCCTTTCATGCAGCAGCCGAATGATGTTTTCTACAATAATAACGGCCCCGTCTACAATTAATCCAAAATCGATGGCGCCAAGAGACATTAGATTTCCGGAAACACCAAATGTCACCATGCAACCGATGGCAAAAAGCATGGCCAATGGAATGACCGAGGCCACAATTAATCCGGCGCGTAAATGCCCCAACAAGAGCACTAACACAAAAATCACAATCAATCCACCTTCCATCAAGTTGCGACTTACGGTTGCTACGGCTCGGTCTATCAGCAATTCTCGATCGAGAAAGGATTCGATTTTCAAACCCGGAGGCAAACTTTTTTCCACGATTTTAAGGCGATCTTTAACATTAAGTACCACCTGTCGGGAATTTGAGCCTTTGAGCATTAAAACAATTCCCCCCACGGCTTCCTGATCATTTTGGGTAAGCGCCCCGTATCGGATGGCACTCCCTTCCTCAATATCGGCGACATCTTTGACCAAAACAGGCACGCCCTGGTTCACTTTTACCAGCGTTTGTTCCAAATCATTTTTGCCTTTTGCCACGCCCAAACCTCGAATAAAATAATTGCGGGCATCTTTTTCAATATAGGCAGCACCCGTATTTTCATTGCCAGAAGCCACGGCATTAAATACTTCTTGCAAGGTTACGCCATTGGTTTGTAGCTGTTCGGGCCGCACCTTTACATGCCATTGTTTGAGATGCCCACCAAAGCTGCTGATTTCGGCTACACCTTCTACCCCGATGAGTTGTTTTTTCACAACCCAGTCCTGCACATCCCGCAGTTCCATCAGCGACCAGGATGTATCTGATGCGTGGATTGGCTTGATGACATATTGGAAGATTTCGCCCAAACCGGTTGTTACGGGATTCATGGTGGGTATTCCAAAACTGGCTGGAATTTCATTGCGCACGGTTTGCAGGCGTTCATTTACCTGACTCCGAGCAAAATACAAATCGACGGGTTCTTTAAAATTAAGGGTAACAATACTCAAACCAAATTGGGAAACCGAACGAATGCCTTCTAAGCCCGGGATGTTGCGCACGGCAATTTCGACCGGATAGGTGACATATTGCTCCATTTCAATGGCTGAAAGATTGGGCGCCTGGGTAGCCACCACCACTTGATTATTGGTAACATCGGGAATTGCATCGAGGGGGAGCCGCGTTAGGGAAAAGCCGCCCCACACCATCAACGCAAAGGTACCCAGCAGTACGAACAAAGGGTTGCGTACTGCATATTGGATAATATGCTGAATCATAATGTTTTAGAAAGAAATTGAGCATTGCATATTGTCTGCCAAAATAGACAGACGTTTGAAACAGGGTGCCATCGTAGACGGCAGATCAAATACCCCATGCAAGCGTGCATTTTTAGATACCGCTTTCAACACAGGATTTGTTGTTTCAGGCAATTTTAGGCGGCTGAAAAATGCCGAACAAGGTTCCTTCGAGCAAAGGAAACTGATAGGAAGGGAAGTTGCTCTTTTGGCAGCGCGGTTCACAAATTTGCAACAAAAAAGGATCAACCAAAGGAGGCAGGGCACAAACAGATTCGGCGGCACTGAAATGCACACAGCAAAGCGGCATCTTTGAATGGCATTTATTGCCATCGGCGTGGTGGTGCCGATTTACCACATAATGTATCCACAAAAACTGTGTAAAACCCATTTCTGGATTAATCTTGCGGTGCTCCGTATAATGCTGGGAAAGGAAAGGCAATTTAGTCAGCTCAGCAAACAAGATGCCGCCGCTCGCTAAATGAAATGACAATAGTATAATCAAAAAACCTTTCACGAATGCAAATATACAGGAAATAAGGGTAAAACGAACACGAAACCAGCCGGAATGCGATTTTATCTGCTTTGCGTTAAAGCAATAGGCATTTCAACAAAGAAGTTAGTACCTTGATTTTCAATGGTTTCAAAATGAATATCCCCGTCGTGCTGTTCGATAATTTTTTTGCAAATCGCCAGGCCCAAACCGCTGCCAGAAGTCTTCGTCGTAAAGTTGGGTTCAAATACCCGCTGCTGAATTTCTGCTGGAATACCGCCGCCATTGTCCCCTATTTGCACCACGGCCATCTTATCCCGTCGATATAGTGACACCCGTATCTGGCCACGACGATCGGAAGGAATTGCTTGTATTGCATTGATTACCAGGTTATTAAATACTCGAATGAGGTGATTTTTATCGCCCAAAATATGGAAACGCTCATTCGGCAAGGTCAAATCGAGGTCAACATTTTTTTGTTCACTGAACAGATCGTGTACATTTTCGACCACTTCATTGAGCACCATATCGTGTTTTTCACGAATATCCAAATTGGCAAACATGGAGAATTCGGAGGCAATCTGCGCCAAAGAGTCGATTTGTTCAATCAAACGGGTGATGGCCTTGCGCAAGTACGCTGCGGCCTGTTCCGGATCGGAAGAAACGCGCTCCAATTGTTGCATGGAGAGTTTCATGGTGGTAAGCGGATTCTTGATATCGTGTGCTACCTGGCGTGCCATTTCGCGCCATGCGCCTTCGCGTTCGAGCCGAATCATTTGCACTTTTGAATCCTCCAATTTATCCACCATCGTATTATAGCGGTCTACCAGAATACGCAATTCATCTTCTGGGTCGCCATCATATTCGAGGGGTTCGTTTTTATCTTCGAGGCGCAGGAGGCGTATTTTATCCGAAATCAGGCGCACGGGTTTGATGATAGAACGCGCCAATAGCAGCGTCACGACATAGGCAATCAGGAGCAAAAACACATACAAACTGGCCAAAATGCCAATAAAGTCGGATACTTCAGGGCCTGCCTTGGTTTCACTTAACTGGTAAGGAATGCCTAAATAGCCCAAAAGTTGATTTTGACCATTGCGCAGCGGCATGTATTTGGTAAAAAACTTGAAACCGGCCACCTGTTCAGGTTCAACACGTTCTGGCTGGGAGCTGTTGCGCAGGCTTTCATATGCGGCTGCATTCATTTTGTTCGGCAGTATCGCTAAACCAGCCAGGTCTTTTTGCGTCGTAAATAACAAATCACCGTTTTGTCCATACAAATTGGCATCCATAGACAAACTGGCAGCCATGGTAGATAAGGTCCGCGGCAGTGTTTTGCGCATACTATCGGCCGAAAGGGTCGTATTAAGCAACTGGGTTTTGAGATTTGCCAGTACCGCCTCCGTTCGATAATCCAGGTTTGCACGCTCCGACTCTTTTGATACCGCCGTAAAATGCAGGTACGTCATCAAACCAATGACTAAAAACGCTCCCCCCATCAAACTAACATTCCAGAAGTGGATCCGCCGCGCCAAAGAGCCTCCTACACTTAATTTAAATTTAAAATATTCGGGCAAAAACCCGAGGTAGGCATTTAACAAGGCCAACAAAAATAAAAACAGCGCACCAATGGTAAATAAAATGGAAAACAGGTAAATCTGTTTGTACCAGCCCCCCAGCCTTCTGCCTACACTGGCAACCGTTTGGCCATCAGCACTTTTATACACGGCGTCTAAACGGGTGGGGTCGGTGCTTTTTACCATTACAGCAGTGCCGTTCGCACTGGGTGTTTCCAGCACGCCAAAGTTGACCTGCCCTTGTTCTACTACCAGTTTTTTATTTTGCAATACGGCAAAATCGTATTGATCTAGGTGGTAGAGATTTTTATAAGGCGTATTGTAAAATAGTTGTGCATACACCTGCGTAGGTGTCGGATAGTCATGGTCGAAGAAGCAAAATACCCGTGCTGGTTGGGTAGGATCGCCCATTCGGAATGCCGAAAGTTGCAGCATATACCGAAATTTGCCTTCCTGATCGTGGTAATACCGAATACCTGGTGCATTTTCCAAGGGCTTGCCTTGTTCCCAGTTTTTTTGTACAATCAGTTCATAATTACCGGTTTGGCCCAAAAGCATCGGTTGCTGCTCTTTGTCGAAAGCAAAAACATTGAGCCGGTAATGTTGAAACAGGTAATTTTTCTTAAAAATAAATTGATTGAAATAATTGTGTGCCGTCGCCTCTGCCGCTTTGAAGGGCCAGGGTTTAAGCAAGATGTTGAGTTGTTGTGAATCGGGCAACATCGCGGCATACACTTCCTGCAAAAGCACTTCGGCCCCCTTGACATCCCTTGGTTCGGCAAGTGCCTCTGCATAGGCGATACGCTCTGATTGTCCTCTTAATGCATTGTATTGATACAAAAAGAAAGACGTAAAAAATGCAAAAAACAACATCCATAGGATAATCCAACCAAAACCAGGTTGCTCCCAATGCACAAAAATATCGAGCAAAACGGCGTATAAAACTCCGAAAAAGGCAACAATTAAGAAAGACAGTACAAAACCATCTGGCCAGATTGCACAACAAATAGAAAACGCCAAGCCCGCGCCTGCAAGCGATCGAATACGCTGCATACGCGACAACCCGCTTTGCTGCAACATCAGCGCTATACGGTGATTGAATAAAAACAGCCCCAACAACAACAAAATCACCCCAAGGCCAGCCAGTAAACTGTACGCATCCAGGTTGAGCAGGTCATTAAAATCAAAATTAATGCGCTCCTGCATCGCAAGTCTGCGGAAAACCCCCACACTTAGCGGAATGCTGCACATGGTGACCAAGTAGCCTGTGCTAGCCAATACTTGTAACCAAACGGGCTGTTTGGTAGAAATATAAATCACCTGAAAAGCCCGATGGAAAATAAGGATCAACCAAACGACCAATCCAATGTGGCATAACATATCTCCGAGAGATTGTCCTAGCCAGGAAGCATCCTTAAAAACCGGTTCGAATAAGGGCAAACTTCCAAACTGCTGGCCCGTAATATTCCATTTTAGGTTGAAGCCAATAAAAGCAAGCACCACGGCTAAAGGCAGCAAGACGCCCGCTATGTTGCCAAATTGAGCATTAAGCCAATCTGTTGTGCGGTCAATTAACACCAACAATACGCCAACAAAGAGCAAACTGGCCAACAATTTAATCCATTGCAACCAACTAGACTGCACCGTGCCATCTGAATCAAGCCAACAGAGGTCTTTATTGCCAACCCGAATTGCAAAGTCCGTTTTTTCCGAACTGATCGTAATATTGTTTAAAATGGAAGCATCGGCTGGAAATGGATGCTGCACTTGTGCATCCAGGGCATAACGAATCGGTACCAGGATGGAGGTCGTGGTCGAACTATTGCGGGTAGAAACCGCCATAAACCAGCCCAAAGGCAAGCGCAACACCTGTCGATCGTTATTGGCTTCTAGGCTTTTTAATTCTTTTGGAGTGGGTAAAACGCGGGTATTGGACCAAAAAAGCAGCGAATCGGCGTGATGCTGTAAAATGGTATATGCTTGGTTCGATTGGGTAGTGAAATCAGCGGGCGTAGGTGTTGGATGTGCTTTTAGCCAACTTTGGGCAAGCAGCTCCTGTTCCGAACAAAACAGTGAAATTTCGTCGGCATGCTGTTGTAAGACTGCAGTATCTTTGTCCCACTGTCCCGCACTGACAGCAACCATCAACAGGATTGCCAACACTACACCATAAAGGAGCACTCGTTTAATCATCATACGGGTAATACTTGTGGGATTATCCCGAAGGAATCCTTCGGCAAAAGTAGGAGAACAAAGTTTACGCCAATACTGAATGGACGGTTAAAATTCTCTATTCAAATAAAAAGGATATGACAAAAATCGGACAAAACAAAATAGATTGTCTGATGGCCTGCAAAATAGGGTGTTTTTAGCGACCTTTGCAAAAGTAATCCATGATTTATGACATAATTCATTTGTTTTTAATCTTTAGGTCATACAAGGTGTAAAATTTATACATTTATAAATTTCAGCCCATGAAACGACCAAAGCATGGTTTTTATTTAAATTTTGAACTACAGACCGCTCTGCCGCCTTTGCATTTTCCAATTTTGGGAAAAGCGGGGAGGAAAGTCCGGACAACATAGAGCACCGCACCACCTAACGGGTGGAGTTTGTTTGGTGTCACCTTCGGGTGAAAACAGGCAGGCATAGCAAGTGTCACAGAAAATTACCGCCCTGATGCAGTCTGTGTAAACAGATTGAAACAGGGTAAGGGTGAAAATGTGCGGTAAGAGCGCACGGCGCTGGTCGGCAACGGTCGGGGCGGATAAACCTTGCGGGTTGAAATGCCATGTACACCTTGGGTCGGACGATCTTTCGAGGTTGTCGGGTGTGTGTTGCTCGCACGCAGCAGTTTCGTATGGAATTGCATCAAGGGGGGTAGGCAGAACAGAACCTGTCAGTGATGACTGGTCCAGATAAATGGCAGAGCTGTTTCGAGCAATCGCGGCAGACAGAATCCGGCTTATAGGTCTGTAGTTTTTTTTAACATTAACTTTTTTTAGCATGATGCGCTTTTTTGCATTCACCATCCTCCTATTCAGCATTTTTATGTTATCCTTTCGGAGTAAAACAACCCGCGTCGTTTTTTTTGGCGATAGTATTACCCAGGCGGGTGTTCAACCGGGTGGGTATATTGCACAGATTAATGATAGTCTTGTGCAAAAAAACAAGGCCCCTGAATATGAGTTAATTGGCGCGGGTATTGGCGGCAATAAGGTATATGACCTGTTTTTGCGTTTGGAGCCCGATGTATTGGATAAAAAGCCAGACCTGGTATTTTTGTATGTGGGGGTAAATGACGTTTGGCACAAACGGAGTTTTGGCACAGGCACGGATGCTCCCAAGTTTGTGCAATTTTATGAAGCCTTGATTCAAAAAATCACCCAGAATGGGGCGCGCGTTGTGTTGTGTACCCCCGCTTGTATTGGTGAAAAAACGGATTTCAGCAATCCTTTGGATGGCGAATTGAACCAATATTCACAATTAATCCGGGATATTGCCCTAAAAAGTGGATTGCCTGTGGTCGATTTACGGAAGGCTTTTTTGGATTACAACCTGCGGCATAACCTGAAGAATCAGGAAAGTGGCATACTGACCACCGATGGGGTGCATTTGAATGAAAAAGGGAACCAGCTACTGGCGCAATTGATGCTTCCTTATTTGTAAATTAAGCAGGCGCGCTGTGATTATATGTTTTTATTTGCCAAAAATACAGCCTTTCCTGATCCATTTCCGAAAGGCGCGGTCATTCTAATTGATAAACCGCTGGGTTGGACCTCTTTTGATGTTGTTAATAAAGTGCGACATCATTTAAAAAAACGCTTAGATAATAAAAAATTGAAGGTGGGGCATGCTGGCACACTCGATCCCCTTGCAACAGGCTTGCTGGTGATTTGTGTTGGCGATTACACCAAACGCATCGACGAATTTCAGGCGATGGCGAAGGCCTACACGGGTACTTTTACCTTTGGCGCCACTACGGCTTCTTATGATTTGGAAAAGCCCGCAGATACGATTTTCCCGACTGCACACCTGCATGATGACTTATTGAATGCGGTAATACAGCCGTTTATCGGAACGATCCAACAAGTGCCCCCTATGTATTCGGCCGTGAAAGTAGATGGTAAAAGGATGTACAAAAACGCACGGACTGGTGAAGTGGTGGAGATAGAGCCCCGAACAGTTCAAATTGACCGTTTTGATATATTTTCTTTGCGACCAGTACCACAACCCGTAGCAGAGCACCGTATTGTGAGCGCCAGGGGGGCTGAAATACACCTTTATCCTGATTATGCAGCGGGCATGCAAGCCGATTTTGAAGTGCATTGCGGCAAAGGAACGTATATTCGTTCGTTGGCTTTTGATGTGGGGGTGGCCGCTGGTTCGGGCGCATACCTTAGTGGGCTCCGACGCACACGAACGGGCGGATTTTCGATTGAGGATGCCTGGGGACTGGAAGATTTGGTTGGTCGGGTTGGGTAGACTGGGTAGACTTTCCAGGTTTCCAAAACCTGGAAAGTCTACCCAACCCGACCAACCAAAGGATTAATGCCTGCCGCGGCCGCCTTTGTGGGCTTTAACCGTGGTAGTCTTTTGTTTTTTTACCCCGCCGTGTTTGCCGCGAACGGTTGTTGTATTGGTTGTTTTCTTAACCGTTCCACCACGCGGGCCTTTCACTTTGGTGGTTGTGCGCGTATGAACAACGGTTGCATGCGCGCGATGTGGCGCATAAACAGGTCTGGCGCGTACTACACGGCGTGTGCTGACAACGGTATAATGCGCACGGTAAGGCCGAATGCCAACCCGATAAACACCCCATGGACGTGGGCGGAATGGACGATACCAGGTAGGATAAACACCCCAGCGCCAAGGAGATACATAAACTCGGTATGCAGGGCGGTATACAAAACGTACAGAAGGCCATAACCACACATTTACTACAATGCGCACAGGCATATTGCCCATCGCAGGGCCATTTCGTCCATTGGTTTTGGTAGTTTCTTCCTCAAATGGCTCTGCAATTTTGGGTTCGCCATACAGGTCTTCGTCGCCAATAATCTGTAGGATGGCACTTTCCGGACCGTCCTTTTCTAATTCAATTACTGCTACATCCTGCGATTCGGCGCCATTTACCGGTACTTGCAAAACGATTGCGTGCACATCACCTTCCATGTGGTCTACGACCCGGATATAGTCTACGTCGCCATCTTCATTTAAGTCGAGGTTGTTGACTTCATTGTTTTCTTTGTTGAGCATTTTCTCAAAATCTTCGAGCGATTCCGCTTTTTTGAAAAATGCCAAGGCTCCTTCGAGGCTGAAATGATCGCCATCTAAGCCCGTGCTGTCGGATGCTGTATCCTGAGCGCGCAAGGAAAGGGGGGAAATGAAAACAGCCAGAACCAACATGGCTGTGAGGAAAAGGGTCGTTTTCATGGTATGTAACAACGATTTTAGGTTTAAAAAAGAATTTTCGCAGTAGGTTGTCTACGATTTAAGAAATGTAGACAATCCTGATTGTGGTTGGACGATTCTTTTTAGTGTAGGTTTAATCGGTAATTTTATCTGCGGCTAGACTTTCCAGGTCTTGAAGACATGGAAAGTCTAGCCGCAGATAAAATTACCGATTCTCCATCACCGCAGCGTCTACGCCTTTTTGTTCCAGTTTATCAGCAACCCGAATGGCTTCTTCTTTGCTGTTTGTGCGAAAAACGATCACCACAGCGAATTTTCCGTTGTTAATTTTAGCAATTTCAGCGTTGGGATAGCCCAACTTGATCACTTCTTCTAAACGACGACGGGCTCCTTCCATTTTAGAGAAAGAACCAGCCTGTACCCGATACTTTGCTTTTTTCGGCGCTGCAGCAACGGTCCGCTTCGTGGCAGATTTTGCTGCAGGTTCGGTTGCTTGTACCTGGGGTGTCACTTTGGGAAGCGCCACCACCGTTTTTTCTTTGGCACTCAAGGCCGCTCCAGATTTAGCCGTTGTGGTAGATGGCGTGGTCGTTTTAGCCGTCGTATTGGCCGTTGTAACGGGTTCGTCTTCTATGCCACTTGGGTTGGCTTGACGCCCTGTTTTGGGCGGCGTGGAGGAATTACCTGCCACTGCTCCCGAATTTTCAGCAGCATAGGAACTGCCTACACTGGCAGTCGTGTCGCTGGAGTTGTACCCCATATCGCGCAAGGCCTGTTGAAGTTCGGCTTCTTGCTTTTCTTTTTCTAATTGTTTTTCCTTTTTGATCTGGCATGCCTTGAAGGCGGCAGCAACCACCAAACCTGCAAGCAACAGGTACAAGAGGTAGGTAAGCACGTTATTTGATTTCATCATTTTCAATTTTAAGCCGTGAACAAACTTAATTTTCAATACAAAAGATCAATTGGCCCTTAAAATTAAGGTTTCCAGGAGTTGTCCTTGCTATTAGAATCGGGAACATTGCGATTTCCCAGTTTTATTTCACTGATAGTTTTTCCCGTAGCAGCGTTTATTTTTATATTGGCTTTGCCATCTTTCCAAATTTCTGCCGTTTTATGAACGGTTTCTTTGGTACCATCGGCGTAAACAATGGTTAACCAAACAGGGATGGGCAAAGTTCCTTTTCGTTCGATGGTAATAACGAAACAATTGGCTGCTTCATTTTTCACAACACCTTGAATGCCCAAGTCTGGATATCCCCATTCAAAAAACCAGGGTTTCCAAAACCAATCCAGCGATTGTCCGGATGCATCATTCCAGGTATAAAAGAAATCATACGGCTGCGGGTGCTTGCCTTTCCAACGGTCCATATATACCCGCATGCAGGCATGAAACTTTTCGTATCCCAGCAAATCCAGCAACACAACATAAGCCGATTGTGGTCGGTCGTAAGAGGCAATTCCGTAAGCGCGGCCATTCAAAAACTGCGATTGGGTCATGGGTGGAACGTCATAGTCGCGCCCAGCCACTGCAGAATAATTGCGCAGCGCATTGTTGCTGGTATTATTGAGTGAATCTTCCAAAAAATGATCAAAAAAAGAAGCCCAGCCTTCATCCATCCAGGCATACCGTTGTTCATTAACACCCATCATAAACGGGAAATAGGTGTGCGCCACCTCATGGGCAGTCAAACCGGTCGGGTCGCGGTCACCCAGGCTGTAGTCATTGACCATCATGGGGTATTCCATGCCATCATTGCCATGCACTACCGTTTCGCAAGGGTAAGGGAACGGGTATCCAGGCAACCAGGTGCTCATCAGCCGAATGCCACGTGCCGCAATATCGGCCACTTTGTAAAAATCTTTTGCATCTGTAGCATAAACGGCGCTTACAAATGTCCGGCGACCAGTAAGATCATCCACCACGACCGAGCGTGCATCCCAATTATAATGGTCGCTGCAAGCAAATGTAACATCGGGCACATTAGAAGCCTTATAACGAAAAACGTGTTGTTTAGACTTTTTAAAAACGCCCCCATTTTTGAGATCGGCTTCGGTAAATACAGACATTACTGATTCTGACAAATGCGCCTTATTCCATTTTTCAAAAGTGGCAGGCTCCAATATTTCTAACGGATTTTGCCATTCTCCTGTGGCCCATACCATATAAGATTTCGGAACCGTGATGGTCAAATCGTAATCAGAAAAGTCATTGTAAAACTCCTGCAAACCGTTGTATGGGGTATTGGCCCATCCTTGCAGGTCATCATAAACAGCTATTTGCGGGTAAAAATAAGGCACAAAATAAGTGCTCGGATCGCATCGGCATTCCCGGGTTGCGTTGGGATCGGCTGGTATTGTATAGGACCAGTTCACTTCTAACTGAATGGAAGATTTGGGGGCCAACGGATTGTTTTTTAAAAGCACATCCAAAAAAGTAGCAAAACGGCGTTGCTCTTTCTCCCCAATCGTACGTCCATTGATACGAAGATTTTCAATTTTTGTACCATCGTCTACATCTTCGGGATCCACTTCAGCATCGCGCTGACCGCCTTTTTTGTACAGGTCATGCGTCAATTTCAGCCGAATAATTTTCAGTGTATCCGGACTATTATTGAAATAAACCACCGTTTCGTGCCCTTTCAGCATCCTTTTTTTTGGATCCAGGCTGGCTTCAATGGTGTATTGTGCCTTGTTTTGCCAATAATTAGCGCCTGGTTTCCCATCGAAACTGCGTGTGCCTTTATCATAGGCATTGCGGATATTCCGATGCACAAAAAGGCCATTTTGAGTAAAGCCTGTGCCTTGGAACAGGCATATAAAGAAAGAAACAATTAAGATTCGCAGCATGACTAAAAGGATGAATTATTGGGCAAATGTATAAAAAATGCGAACGGTTCTAGTAAGGAAATAACAGTTCGCGAATTTTTACACGTAAAATGGGTATAAAACAAGGTTTACTTACACGCGCATCCACTGCTGTTCAGCGCTCCGTACACCTGGTTGCGCGCGGGTTATAAAGCCACCTCGTTTTGACAGCTGGTTGGTTATCAAGTGAATCAGGTTTTCATATGGAACAATTTCCAATTCATGCGCTTGGTTCGTTAATTGCAGCGGTAGTTTGCGCAATTCATCCAAAAGGGGAGATAGTTTTTCAAGAAATACTGCGCGTTGAAAACCCGTTTTGACCAATAAAATCAGCATTTTAATAAAAATTTCGGAGCGGGCTACAAAAGGATCATCCATAAGGTAACGTTCGCGGTATTTGGCGAGGGCAGCAATGCGATCCCATACCGCAATATCCTTTCCTTCAAGGAGTTGCAAGATAAAATGCGCGATCAGAATCGCGATATTCATACCATCTTTATCATTATGGTAATTTTGAATCCCGTTTAGAAACTTGCCACTTTTATAGGTTGGAAATCCCGCAGGCAGTGGAATACCTGTTAAATGGTGTAAAATATAGCAATATGCCCCCAAAATATGCCAGAGTTCTTGTTGGGCTGCATGCAAGGCAACAAATCGGCGGTGCGTGTACACTTGCAAATATACACTGAATGCCTTTTCATAATTACAGGTATGCAAAGATAAATAAAGGTACACTTCCTGGGCGCTAAACCAGGAGGCCGTTCCCTCGGCTGCGAGGCTAAGCCCGGTTTGTGCAGCCTGCTCACCCTCTTCATAATTACCCAAATAAGTATAGGCAATTACCTTCATGTAGTGAAAAGCCGCTTGCAGGTTGTTAATTTGATAGGGCTTGTTTTCCAAATAAGCCAAGGCCTTATTGCTGTTTTTTAAAAGTGCGGTGTGGTCATATGTTTCCAAAAAATACTGATTATTCAGCAAATAAAAATAGATATGGAACATAATAGAAGGTGCTGTATCTACATGCTCCTGCAAGATTCGAATATACCGACGGGTTTGTTCGGGTTTGACTTGTCGGGCACCTGTTTTACGGCGGTAAGGTAATTGAGTGCGTTGTACATATTCCCAGGCCTGGTTTTCCAAGTCTGCCCAGCCTTTATATTGATGGTACAAATTGGCGTAATACTCAAACTCTTTTTCATTGCCGCTCACCCGTAAAGCGCAATCTCTCAGGTACAAAGCGGCATATTGAACAAAATCGGGCCAATCGTACAAGAGTCCGCGCTTTAACAAACTTTCGGCTACTTCTTTGCTGGCTAGTTTACAGCCGCGCGCGTACAGGAGCCGCATGGCCCCCAGATCCTTGATCCCTTCGAAAAGGTTTTTGAGGCGCAAATCGGCGCGTGCTTTCTCCTCATTATAGAAGAACACCATATCCTGCAGGTGCACTTTGAGGGCTTTTGCGTATTTTTTGTAAGTGGTAAGACAGAGTCCGATCGATTTAGCCGCCTCTTCATCTGATTTAAAATGGTGTTTTTGAATCAGGTTGTACAGTTGCAGCACTTCTGGTTTGTTTTTACACAAAAAACCAAGCAGGGCTTCGTCGCGCCAAAGTGATTTTTCAGCGTACCAAACAAGTTCGTTAAGTTCCTTGATCATAATATAGGCATGAATGAGTCAGAATGAATATTGTCATTATTGAATGCTCAAAAATGGCCTATTAGCAGTCTAAAAAAATATTACATTTTTCGGGAAGTTTTCCACGAGAATTCAGCCAGATTGGGGTTTTCAGACCTTTTTTGGATGTTTTTCAGCAATAGAAAAATATGAAAACGGGTAAAAAAACGGGTTTTTATGCGTTTTTTGCACAAAAATGGCTGTTTTAGGGGTCAAAATTTTTGTTACAAATTTGAGCATCGTTTCCACCAACAATTGGCCTTGAGAAAGGCCTCAAAACGCGTTTTTTAACTGCTAAAACGTCTTAAAAAACAATACAACTATTTGACTATAAATATATTTATAAATATAAAAAACTAAACTATTAAGTAAAATCACCTTTAAAAAAGCATTTTTTTTGTCGGTACAGCGCCGTACGGGAGCCCGCCAATTTTGCGGCATGTTTTTCACTTTTAATACACACACCCATGCTACAAAATTTTTACCCACACACCCCTTCTTTTGCTTTTGATCACAAGCAAGCATTTTGTTCTGATAAAGCCATTATTATTATTGATGTAGGAGTTTAAGTAGGTTTCGTGCATTTTTTTCGCCGCCCATACCCCGTGTATGGGCGGTTTTTTTTATGTTTTTTTAAGGCTACGCGCCTATTAATTTACAACATAAAAAATTTACAATCAACTATTTATACTAATTATTTTCACAAAATCACCCCTTCAATCGAAGCCCAATTGTCGACAAACCAGCCCTTGGAGCACCCGTACATTTGTCCTGTCAACAAAACACGTTTTAATCCACAGCACGCTTCAGAACTTCAAAACAAACACGATGAAAACAATTTCTTTTAATCCCATTACCCCAATGAACAATCCCAAATGGCTGGGCGCCCACGACCAATCGCCCGGTTAAACAACCGACCCAAAATGGTCCCAAAACCGAACGACAAACAGGAGTGATGCTGGGGGAATGGAAAAAGTTGGAGCCTCAAGGCTTGGAGAACCTTGAACCAGAAATGCAAACATTAAAATTTTGACCATGCATTGCTCCTTGTTTGTCTTCACGGAGATTCCCGGAAAATCCGACCAAAGAGTACGGGCGCGCAAGCCGAAAAGCGGAAAGAGTAGGCGAAAATTACCCAATTTTTTTAATGCATTATGAATTACTTACGCATGTTGTTGCTGTTTTTTACCTTTTATGGCTATTCAGCAACTGCCCAAGAGCGCAGCCAGGAACCTGTCCCCGGACAGTACATTGTCCTCATCAAGGAAACCGCCATTACCCCCGTATGCCTGTTGGAAACCGAATCCACAGACCGTGAACAAACCGCAGAAATCAATACGCCTTTGCGTAATAATAACCTGACGAAACTCAAAGCGTTACGCAGCAAACTGGGCATTTCTGAAACGGCTGTTGTACATGAATACGCCGATGCTGTGGTAGGTTTTACCGCCCAACTCACCGATGAAGCGGTGTTGCAACTCCAGCAGGATGCCGACGTCGCGGGTGTTTTTCAGGATTACTATGTTGCATTTACTACTCCAGACCTGGAGGAGCGGCCAAAAGAGGCTGAATCGGCAGGTCAGGTTACCACTTGCGCCATTAACAATGCTGGTGGGTCGGTGGATGGAAGTACAAAAGCAACGTATATCTGGATTTTGGATACAGGGCTTGACATGGATCATCCAGATTTGAACGTGATCACCAATCCTTTGCTTGCACGGTCCTTTATTCCAGGTCAAAGTGTCGAGGATGGCCACGGGCATGGCACCCATGTTGCGGGAATCGCGGCGGCTAAAAACAATGCGTTTGGCGTAGTAGGCGTATCGGCAGGTGCCAAAGTAGTACCCGTAAAAGTATTGAGCAATCAAGGCGGCGGTACCTGGAGCCAATTGCTGCAAGGCTTGAATCATGTGGCGCAATTCGACAAAAACAATGATGTTGTCAATATGAGTATGGGTGGTTATCCGGTTACTAACTGCGAAAATTCGGACATGGCCATCACCAATGCGGTGCGCAACCTGGGCCTTTCTGGCACTTGGGTATGTATTGCAGCGGGTAACAACAGTGGGAATGCAGGGTTGAGCAAGCCAGGCTGTATCAACGGCACCAAAGTATTCACCATTGGCGCGATGAACTGCAACAAAAGTTGTGCGAGTTACTCCAACTGGTCCTCGACCGTGGTGGATTGGGTTGCAACGGGTTCCAGTGTGTATTCGACCCATAAAAACGGCGGTTATACCACGATGTCGGGTACTTCCCAAGCCACACCCGTGGTTGCAGGCATCATCCATGCGCGGGTAAACGCACCGCTGGCGGGCGGTATTTTGAAGTGCGGAACGCCTTCAGCAGCCTATCGCATTGCAAAACGCAATTAATTCAAAACCAAACAGGAGTTTTCCGGAAAATCCTTGAAGAGTACGGGCGCGGAAGCCGAAAAGCGGAAAGAGTAGGCGAAGTAAAAAATCAGTAATCAATATTAATCCTATGCGAAACAATTTCCACATTCGATTTGGAAGCATTTTAATCCTTTTCTTCCTTTTCACTCAAACGAACAGCTGGGGACAAACCTTGCGCAATGGCCGATTGGTTTTTAGTACCTGGACGGAATTTCAAAACAAATACAATCAATTGGAGGCAGCGGATGCAGCCTATGTCGAGCCTTCTACCGAAATTAAGGAGGGCGAATTCTATGATCCTAATCCAGCCATTGCACAATTTGAAAATTCCATCCGAGGCTTCAATTCATTGCGAAAAATTGCTCTTTTGGATGAATACAATCAATTGCAAGCCGGCAAAGATCCTTCTGACCTCGTAGAACGTTCGTGGTTGCATGATCCTGTAGCATCTTCCCTTGTAAATGGAGATTATGTACTTCAGATCAAAGACACCATTTTTTACCTCTTCAGTAAAAACACTACCGTAAAAATTCTGAATGCCAACGAAGCCACACTTGCTGGTATTTTGAAAGGCGACGTTTTTTCCAAATATGGCGATGGAGTAATCGTAGATCAGCGCGAAAATGAGGCATCAAGTGAATGTTCCGCAGAATTTGAGGCGAGTACAGGCTTTCTGACATCCAATACAGGATCATTCACTTTTACAGGCAACACTGCATCGAACACCACTACCACTTATTACTGGGATTTTGGGGATGGTACTTTTTCCAATAAGAAATCACCAGTTAAAACGTACAGTGCGCAAGGGATTTATACAGTTTGCTTAACTATTGAAGATAAAGATGGCTTTTGTTATGACTTCAAGTGTCAAACCATCATAGTGAACCAAGCATGTGTGCCATTCTTCACTTATGATAAAGCAGGTACTCCAGGCATGGTTTGCTTCAATAATATAAGTACCACGGTGAATGGCAGCATCATTTCTTATGAATGGACCTTTGGTGATGGAACAACCAGTACAGAAAAGAACCCTTGCCATATTTTCCCCTGTGATAGTGATTATAAAGTTTCTTTAACGATCAAAACAAGCACTGGTTGTATTCGAAGTATTACCAGGGAGGTAACCGTAACTTCTTACGCCTGCTGTGATAGAGACATTGATGAACGCGATACGCGCTTTGTAGAAGAAGTGGAACCAGGAAAACGAAAAATAAAAGGCAATTGTGAGGATTTCTATTTTTTGAATATTTGGTCCAATGTAAATGCAGAATTACGACATTACAGAAAGTCAAAATTAGGTCCTTGGGTTCTTTCAAAATCTGACATGCGCGTGGAGATCCGGGGCGATATTTACAAGAAAGATGAGTTAGATTGCATATGCAAAAATCCAATGAATGTTGATTGTGAAGACAGTGGATATTCCCATAAGGTTAAGTGCAAAAAACGCGTAGGCGGTAAGTTCAGAACCTGGCGAGATAAACCCTGGATCGCAAATTTTTATGAAGGCGGCATTTTACGAAAAACAATCGTTGCGCCGGTTTCCTGTAATTAAGTATTCGATGGCATCATGACGCATTGGCATTGAATGGAAGGCGTGCATTTGTTCGGTTTCAAATTCATTATTCCAGGAGATGCCAATGCTATTTTCATAACTCCTGTTCACTTTACAACACAACATCATGCAAAAACTTTACTATTTGTGCTTCCTTTTCGTCTTTTCAGGCAGTCGCTTATTTGCGCAAGGTTATACCCTGGATTACTACCAGCAACCCTATACTTCCCTGCAAGGTGATTCCAGTATAAGTGAAGGAATTCCATGGTTTAATGAGACCTGGGATATTCAAATCGGGTTCAATTTCAAATTTTTAGGACAACCCTATGACAGCTTTGTACTTTGGAATGAGGCTTTATATTTTGATTTTGAACAGGAAAACTTGTTTTTTTCTCCTTACACGGCAGATTTAAACGATAAAGGTTGGGTTACTCCTGGACCGGATATTTTATCACCTATATCCATTTTACGGGATGGAACACCGGGGAATCGAATTCTGAAAATCCAGGTTAAAAATGCCGGTTTTTTTGAAGGTGGCGCCCAGGATTCCGTAAATTTCCAGACCTGGATTTATGAAGGAAGTAATATTATAGAAGTACATTTTGGGCCTCGAAACATAATTTCCAATGTGTGGCAAGAAGACTGGTCGGGGCCCATCATTGGTGCTTTTGACTTGCTTACAGAATATTACTACCTCGCTGGTGGAAACCCGGCAATGCCTGAAGGGAAGTTTTATTTGCCTGAGGATTCCACGGTGTATTCTTTGAATGGTCCGCCGCCATCAGGAATCGTGTACCGATTTACGCCTACCACAGTTGCAAGCCATGAAATTGAAGCCAATGCCCTGGATGTTGAGATTAGCCCCAATCCTTTCCTTCACAGTATTCGCATCCATTCCAACCAAGACCAAGATGAATTGGATATACAGGTGTATGATTTGGCAGGGCATCCATTATTACATGGAAAAACAACCAATAATTCGTTGAATTTGAACAACTTATCTACTGGTGTCTATTTTTTAAAAGTTACCAGTCGGGATGGCACACAATTAACACGGAAAATCATTAAATCAGAATAACTGCTTTTTTAAAGAGTGAAAAAGCCGTTTTTTAACTTTTGCTTTCATGTTTCCCCCCTGCGCCGAACAAAAATCGGCGCAGGGTTTTAAACCAACCACATCATGAAGTCCCCATTTTTTTTACTTTTTTCGATCCTTTTCATTGGTCTCATTGCCTGCAATAAACAAATGCAAGGCACAGACCCCTGCGATTGCGGCGGATGTTGCGATACCCTTGCAACTCCGATTAAATTGCTCTGGAAACAACCCCTTGCACCTGATTCTTCCGAAAACTGGTCCATGAAACCTGCCATTTTTCAAGATAAAGTGGTGTTCAGCCTTCTATTTTACACCGAAGGCCAGGAGTATTACAAGGTTTACAACAAACAAACCGGTAAATTTTTGTGGCAATGGGAAGCCACACCATTGCCTGGAACCGCAGCCAGGACAGAAGGTTGGGCGCAAAAAGACAATATGTTCATTATCAACAGCAATTTTAAAAGAATGTATGCTTTTGATATGAACACGGATCAACTGGCCTGGTCCTATATTGCTCCTTACCAGACATGCACTGGCGGACCTAACATTAATATTATGGGTGATTTTGTGTACCATGAGCAATCTAAGAATCAGATTGATTTAGATTCTTCTTTCCTCACCCGTTTACATTATAAAACGGGTGCCTGTGATACGGTATTTACCCTAATTAAAGAAAATACCTATTCCCCGAGCCCCTACCCGCCCGCACTTTGGGTAAATCCAAGTGGCGATTCCATATTGGTTTTTCAAAACAGGCAAATCAGTTTCAAAACGCTGCGTTACAAGTGCGATTTGTATGCGTTTAACTTGCGCACCAGAAAAATTGAATGGGAATTAGATTCCTTAACCTCCGACGGTAATTCCAGTGTTAAAACACCGCTTGTTTACAACGGAAAGGTATATTTCTTTGGTGCCCGCGAGTTGCATTGTGTTGATATACAAACAGGTACCATTAAATGGCAGAAACCTTGTGAAAAGTGGGATCATTTGCTCACTACGAATTTAATCCTTGCGGAAGGGAAACTATTATACAAGCCGCACAACGATGGTTATCTATACGCAGTAGACCCCGAAACGGGCAATGAAATTTACAGAAGACCGGATACCGAAACAGGCGACGCCGAAATCGCGTATTACAAAGGAAATATCTACTACGGATCCAAGTATTTGTACTGCGTTCGAGTAAGTGATGGAAAAGTCCTTTGGAAAATGGAATCTCCAACGAAACGATCGAATGTACTCATGCTCAGTGTATCCATCGATCAAACCACTGGAAAACTGTACGTGGCCGACAAATATTACGCCATGTGTTTCCAATTGTAACACGGCATTTTTTTTAATCAACCACTCAATCTTAAGCTATGAAAACATTACTACTCCCCTGGAGTACGGGCATTGCTTTGGCCTTTTGTATCCTGCTGCCCAAAAGCGGGTTTGCAACCAACAGCAATCCCGAAGACTCAACCGCGCATTGGATGCAACCCTGGATTCGGCACATGGAAACAGACTTCCAATCGCTTGAAAATGAATACGCTGACTTAACCCGGCCACTCCAAAATCGGTTGCAGGACATTAAAGCCGAACTGGCCAATCCGTGTACCCGCAGCGCTGAAGAGGGCTTCCATTTGCTGTGGGAACGTATGCAACTCGATGATGCACTGGCGCAGTTTGAGGAAGAACACGACCTGCGAAAAATTAAATTACGGTACCGAAAAGGGGTGGAAATCATTAAAATGCTCTATGAAAAGATTCTGAGCATGGACCATCATTTCAGCAGCCTCAAGGCACAACAGGAAATGCAAAAGATTTCCAATCCGCACAATTACCCCGAATTCAAGGAAGCGCGCACCATTATTGAAGACAAAATGAAGAAGAAATTCGGGTTTACACCACCCGCAATTTTTCAGGCAAATCCGTACTTATCGGCCGCATTTTCCATAGTAGGACTGGTGATCGGCGGCGGAGAAGACAAGGACAAAAAAGCCGACGTGGAAAAAATTGCCTGCATTATGGACTTTACCGTGCGCATTCACGCCGATATGAATGTGATTTTTTACGAAACAGGTTACTTGCGGGAAGCCAACATGACCCTTAAACGCGATTGCGAGGCATTGTTTACCGAATGCGCCCGCCAAGTTGGGTACACCATTCCGCTCGAAAACTGCCGAAACAGCGACGATTGGGAACGCCTGTACGCCCTACTGGACCAAATGGTGGCCAAATCGCTCGGTGAATTGAACAATGCAACCGGCATGCAAACACAACCCGACCCAAAATTCCAATCGCGTACCGAAACAAACCTGCAATTTGCCATTGACCGAACCTTGCAATTCATTAACCGCTACACGGATTTTGTCAACCAAGGTAATGAATATTACAAAAAATTCAATAAAATCACCACAAACTACGAAAACGAGAAGGCTTGCTCTGAAATTCTGCCGGACCAATTCAAACAACTCAAAACCGATATCGACCAAACCCTGGATAAATTCAACAGCGCTTACCGCATGCCGGAAGTGCAAGGATCCAAGTTGAAAGATATGCTGTACGGTGGTGTTGAAAACTAACCAATCGCTTCATTTTAATCTTTTTCAAATCATGCACTGGAAAGCATTTTTAATCCTTCTGCTTTGTTCGCTTTTGCACCAACACTTAGCGGCTCAAATCCAGGAAACCGCCCCAAAAACACCCAAAAAAGCACTCAGAAATGATTTTTTTGACCCTGAAATAGACCCTATCGGGATGATGCAATCGGATGGTAGCTTTCTGCTAACCATCAGTGAAGCGCTGCTTAGCAAAGCGCTGAAAAAGGTGATTCCTGATATCGGGCTGATTCAAAAGGTGATCAAACAAAAAATCAATCAGGGTGATTATATCGTTTTCGAATGTCGGAGGCTGGATACGCTGGAACGCTCGCTATACATCGCCATCCCGTTAAAAAAAGCCGAAAACGGCCAAATTTTTATCGAAAAAGGCTATAATACCTGCTCGGGCTCGCCCTGTAGCAATTGCAAATTTTCGGCAAATGGCTGTATCTGTGAGGAACAGGCACCTGCCGACAACCCAACACAAATCGGGCGCTGTAACCATACGGTGAGTTCGAAGGTCGCTTTGGCCAAAATACCCGTCGCTCAAGAATAAAAACGTTCATTTAATCCAATCCTTCAAACCGTACCTATGTTGCATATTTATTTAATCCTGTTGTGTGGGCTGCTTGCCAATGCATCGCCCCAAAAGAAGGGCCTTCAAAAGGAATTAACCCTGCTTTGGCGGCAGCCTTTTAACCATAATCGTTTTACAGGCACAAGTTTGCTTTATGCGGGTGAAACGGGCGTACTTTTTACCCAATATACTGACGTTGATGAATCGGAAAGTATGTGTATGCTAGATGCTGAGACGGGCAAACTATCCTGGACCTGGAACGACTACGACGCACATCCGAGCACGATTTTGCATTGCGGACAACAAAAGCAGGTCATTTCATACCCTTATTTGTTTTTTACCAGCGGAATAGGCGCCTACACCCTGCATGTACAATCGGGGGAAACGATCATGCGCAACCCGCATTCCTTCTCCAAGGCTTACACCCAATTGGGCAATCAGGTTTTATGCATTCAAAACTGCGCGGCAGACGGCATCGCGCAAGTTACCCTGGTCGACCTGCTAAGCGGTACACAAACCCCGGTGTACAAAATGCAGGCCGCTGAACAGGAAGTCCTTGAATGTACCGCTCCTAATTGTTCATTTGCGGACAATGGCGACACTTTGGTGTACTGGATGCTAAAACGGCATCAAATTCCTGAAAACCAGGAACAAAATGCCCTGTATGGCTACAATTTGACGCGAAAACGCATGATTTTTATCCACAGCCTGGTGGCAACGGCCAATTACACGCTGGTTTATCAGGATTTGGTTATTGTAGCCAGTTCGACTTCGGTTATTGCGGTGAATCGGCAGACCGGCAGGTTGCGGTGGACTTATCCCAATGGCGGCAATAGTGGGCAGGCTTTACAAATTTTAGGCAATGCCCTGGTGTTTACCGACCCCATAAAAGGCACCTTAACAGCGTTGAACCCCGAAAACGGTATGCTCCGTTGGGAAACATCTGTACATGGCACCTGCGCACGCCCACAGGAACTAGATGGCGTTATATACACGGTTAACCAGGATAACGGTTTTTTATATGCTGTAGACTTGCAGCGCGGCACCCTGCTTTGGCACTTGGCATCGCCGGATTTAACCAATGATCCCGCTGCCGGATTTAGTTTTGGTCTTGGACTGGATAAAGTGCGCAGACGCTTGTATGTGGGGTCTTTTTTGGCAGCCTATTGTTATCAATTGCCGTTGCTTTGATTTGGGTGGTTTATACGCCGTTGCAATTGGGAAGGACTGATAGGCCAAAGCAATTGGTAAGGACCGATACGCCGTCGCAATCGGGAAGGACCGATTGGCCAAAGCAATGGGTAGAGAACGATACGCCGTCGCAATCGGGAAGGACCGATTGGCCAAAGCAATGGGTAGAGAACGATACGCCGTCGCAATCGGGAAGGACCGATTGCTTTGGCGTATGAACCGGGAAGGACCGATTGGCCAAAGCAACTGGCAAATAACGATACGCCGTCGCAATCGGGAAGGACCGATTGCTTTGGCGTATGAACCGGGGAAACCAGACAATAAACAGCGTTTTCCCAATCCGGGCAGGCGGTCGCGTGGGGCAGACCGTCTTGCCCATTTTTAGGATAAAGCTTATAAAATGGCCGTGTATCCAACCCATTTACCCTTTTTAGCGTCATAGCACTAAAAATATAGATTATGAAAAGACTTTGCATTTATGGCATTGCGTGTTTCCTGCTATTTATCTTGGGTAACTGCAAGAAAGACAACGAATTAGCCCCTGGTTTCGACATGATTTACCAGGCAGAAATTGTTATTCAACCGGGGTTGAGTACCGATGTGGTGCACCATTATTATATCAAAGACCTCAGCACGCGGTATTTGACCTATTTATCGCAGTATGACAAACAGGATGTGGATGTTACTAAAATTTTACCGTCACAGTTTGCGCTAAATGGCACCTTTGGCGATGCAAATTATAGTTTTATCGACCAGGCTGTGTTGCGGATTTATAATGAATCGGCCCCCAATGATTTTGTAGAGGTTGCGTATCGGTCGCCGGTACCCCTCGATCCAGGTAATAGTTTGCCACTTATTCCCAATCAGCCCGACATTAAGAAATACTTGAAGGGTTCGCGGTTCAGCATAGATTTAGGGCTGCGCTTGCGCAATATTACCCAGGAAGAAACCACAACGCGACTGGATTTGCAATTCCGGGCATACTATTAAGAAGACTGCATACAATCTTCAACTTATCCATACCTTTGCGGCGTTTGTTCTCAAATGTTCTATCTATCCTAACGTAAATTCTATGGAAGTCCTAACCGAATCCAAACTCGCAACCGCCCCCGCCACCACCGATACTTTTCCAATCAATGGCACCGACCATTTGGAGTTTTATGTGGGCAATGCCAAACAAAGCGCCATGTTTTATCAGGCAGCCCTTGGTTTTGAATGGGTAGCCTATAGCGGCCCCGAAACGGGCGTACGCGACCGCGTGAGTTATGTTTTACAACAAAATAAGATTCGTATTGTGCTCAGTTCGGCCCTTACGACCGACCACGAAATTGCCCGGCATGTTGCCCTGCACGGCGATGGAGTAAAAGTTTTGGCCCTTTGGGTAGACGACGCTGAACACGCTTACAAAACAGCAATGGAACGCGGTGCCGAAAGCGCTTTTGCACCTATACACCAGGAAGACGAACACGGTTCGGTGGTGCTTGCAGCCATTAAAACGTACGGCGATACCATCCATACCCTCGTAGAACGCCGCAGCTACACCGGCTCGTTTTTACCCGGCTATGAAGCGCGCAAAAGCGTTTTTCCGGTAAAACCAGTCGGCCTGAACTATGTAGACCACTGTGTTGGCAACGTAGAGTTGGGCGACATGAACAAGTGGGTGAAATTTTATGAAGATGTAATGGGCTTTAAATTGCTGATTACCTTCGATGATAAAGACATCAGCACCGAATACACCGCTTTAATGTCGAAAGTAGTAAGCAATGGCAACGGGTACATCAAATTCCCGATCAATGAGCCTGCCAAGGGCAAAAAGAAAAGCCAGATTGAAGAATATATCGAGTTTTATAAAGGGGCCGGTGTGCAGCATATTGCCGTAGCCACCGACGATATTCTGGCAACCGTATCCGCCATGCGCAACAATGGTGTAGAATTTTTGCGGGTACCGGATACTTACTATGAAGATGTGCCGCAACGGGTGGGCCATATTATTGAAGATATGGAGGCGCTCAAAGCCATGAACATCCTGATCGACCGCGATGAAGACGGTTATTTGTTGCAAATTTTCACCAAACCAATCCAGGATCGTCCGACGGTATTTTTTGAAATTATCCAACGTCGCGGCGCCAAATCATTTGGGAAAGGTAATTTCAAAGCACTTTTTGAAGCGATTGAACGCGAACAGGAACTGCGGGGCAACCTGTAAAACACATTTGATGTGATCATTGAGCGGTTTAGAGCGATTGTTTGTCTAAACGGTGCATGCTCGTATCAGAAACCATTAATTTTGCCAATCCAACCAGGTCCTTCCAATTTATTTGGAGTAAGGCCGTTTGTTTGTACCTATTTTCAATAAAAAAATTTGAACATGAATTTTAAAAAATGTTTGATGGTGCTTGCATTGTGCATGCCTGTCATTTTTGCAAGCGCACAATCTAAAGCGCCAGATAGCTGGTTTACCCTCGATCCTGTGAAAGACAAGGTAAATGGTACCGGTGGCGATGAAACCCTGAAGCAGTTGAAAGCCAAAGGCAAAAAAAGCCAAACGGTCATCGTCGCTGTGTTGGATTCTGGTGTTGATTATAAACACGAAGACCTGAAAGACGTGATGTGGACCAATCCAGGCGAAATTCCAGATAACGGAAAAGACGATGATAACAATGGTTACATCGACGATATCCACGGTTGGAACTTCATCGGTGGTAAAGATGGCAAAAACGTTTCGCACGATTCTTATGAGCTTACCCGCGAGTATGCACGTTTGTCTAAGCGTTTTGCTGGCACCGACCCGAAAAAACTGAATGCTGCTGATAAAAAAGAATATGATGCCTTTGTGGAAATCAAAGCAGCGTATGAGGAAAAACGCGGCGAATTAGAAGGTCAAAAAGCGCAAATGGATGCTCAATTCAGCAAAATTGAAGCAGCTTTTGCAACCGTAGAAAAAGCAACCGGCAAGAAAAACTTTACCGCAGAGGACCTTGGTAAAATTGAGCCTGGTACCAATACCGAATTGAAAGATGCTGTTGGTATGTGCAAAGCAGTGATGGCACAAGGCCTTACCCCCGAATCATTGGCGGAGCAAAAAGCAGAAGCCAGTGAATATTTCTCTGGTGGCCTTGAATATGGCTATAACACGGAGTTCAATCCACGTACGATCGTTGGCGATAACTACGAAGACCTGACCAATCGTTTTTATGGTAACAATGACTACCGCGGACCCGATGCAAGCCACGGCACACACGTAGCAGGTATCATTGCTGCAAAACGCGATAATGGTATCGGCATCAACGGTGTTGCCGACAATGTGCGCATCATGAGCGTGCGTTGTGTGCCAGACGGCGACGAACGCGACAAAGACGTTGCCAATGCGATTTATTACGCGGTTGACAATGGCGCGAGCATCATCAACATGTCGTTTGGTAAAGGCTACAGCCCGAACAAAGCGTATGTAGATGCTGCGATGAAATATGCAGCCGACCACGATGTATTGTTGGTACATGCAGCCGGTAACGACTCAGAAAACAACGATACCGACCCGAACTTCCCGAATGATGCTTACAAAAAGCCGGTAAAAGCAGGTTTCTTGAAAAAAGAGAAAAATGTTGCTACCTGGATGGAAATTGGTGCACTTTCGTGGAAAGGCGGTGAAAAACGCGCGGCAGGTTTCTCAAATTACGGCAAGAAAAATGTCGATTTGTTTTCTCCGGGCGTAGCCATTTACTCTACGGTGCCAGACAACAAATACGCATCTTTCCAAGGCACTTCTATGGCTTCTCCTGCAGCAGCGGGTGTTGCAGCAATTATCCGCTCTTACTACCCTGAACTTTCGGCGAAACAGGTCAAAAACATCCTGGAAACTTCTGTAGTAAAACAGGAAGGCGATGTAAACAAGCCAGGTTCTACAGAGAAAGTTAAATTCTCTGATCTGTGTGTAAGCGGTGGTATTATCAGCGCAAGCAATGCAGCAGCGGCGGCTGAAAAAACCAAAGGTAAAAAAGTTAAAAAAGCCATCTGGCAGGAAGCCGGTATGGGTAAAGTGATCAAAAAAGACAAGGCTACGGTTTCACCACGGGCTTAATTCTTTGATGAACTAATATATAAGGGCCGACGATCTGTTTCAGATGGTCGGCCCTCTTTTTTTATACCATCCGGTTCATATCCTTCAGATCCTGGTTGAGGATTTTAAAATCAATTTTGCCGTTCATTTTGCGCAAATGTTCCAACATAACGAGGCCTCTTTCTAATTGTTTATCGAGGTTTTTGGCCTGGCCGACATAATAGAGCAGGTTGCGTTGCTTTCCGGCGGTTAAACCATGAAATAACCGGTTTCCTTCTTCGTCCTGGGCTAGGAGTTCGGCAAATCCTTCCGGCATAGGCAGACCATAGGTGCTTTCATCTTTCCAGATTTTCACTTTCAGGGGCGTACCTTGTTTGAATCCAAATTTGTCGCGGTTCTTTTTGTTGACCGTGATGACGTAATAGCCCTCGCCTTTGGATTGCAGGGCGCACTGGTATTCGAGGGCATCATTGATGCGTACCACGACCCTTTTGGAGCCAGTGTCGAGAAAAACTTTAGATATTAAATCCGGCACATGAAAATGCGCGCCCCAGATCCGATTGTCAGATAGTTCGATGATGGTATCAAAATCCAGGATATTTTCCGGTGTTTCCATGTTCTAAATTTTAAAATATGGATTACGGATCAGTCCGATCAAATTGCCCCAGGGATCTTTGAGGGTTGCTACCCACAAATCTTCACCCACCTGCGCGGGCGCGCTGTGTTCGGATGCGCCCAAGGACAACATGCGGGCATATTCTACTTCAATGTTTTCAACGCCCCAATACACTTCTATGTTTTCGGCTTTATTCGATCCGGCATTTTCTTCCGATTGCAGGCCCAGTTCAAAACCGCCTACGTTAAAACCTACGTAATAGGGTTCGTTAAAATAAGGCGGGTGGCCAATTACATTTGTGTACCAGCTTACGGCAGCCGTTAAATCGGATACCCTGTAAATAACGGTGCGCAGACCTAGGAATGGAGCAGACATGGGCGAATGTGTTTTATATTTTCCCTGCAAATAAACAAAATGTTTCTTAACAAAACAAGTGATTACTGCGCGCTGTATCGTTTTGTGCGTAGCCTTCATCTTAAAATATTGACAATCAGCGCTCAGTATGACAATTATTGCTGCCTTTCAGGCGACGTTTTGTATATCCACCAAAACGCTACCTTTGCGCAAATTTTAAGCAACGATGCAATTTCGATTACAACGCAGTCCCGACGGCGGGCACACCATTGCCACCGATGCAGCGGGCAACCAACTTGAAATGTATTTGCCCGAAAATGCGGGCGGGGCCGCCACTGGGATCCGGCCGATGCAGGTCCTCATCATGGGCATGGCAGGCTGTGCGGCCGTAGATATTCTGGTGATTTTGAAAAAACAACGGCAGCAGGTAGAAGACCTGTTGATGGATATTCAGGCTGAACGTGAACCCGATAAAGAACCTTCTTTATGGCAAACGGTACACGTTGTTTTTACAGTTATCGGGCAAGTAGAACAGGCAAAAGCCGAAAAAGCCGTAGAATTATCCATGCTCAAATACTGTAGCGTAACAGAAACTTTGCGGAAAGCGGGCGCGGAGGTGACCTGGGAGGTTTTAACGCAACCGGCAGGATAAACTTACCCCGAAATTTACAACAAACGATTGGAGATTGATTAAAACTAAAAATATGGAAGATACACCCAGACAATTTGGCCCGGAAACCTTAGCCATTCGCACGCAAACGCCCCGCAGCGCTCAAAAAGAACACGCAACTCCGCTATTTTTAACCTCCAGTTTTGTGTATGATTCGGCGGAGGATATGGCCGCGGCATTTCAGGACGACGATTTGGACGTGAATATTTACAGCCGTTTTTCCAATCCATCGGTAGATGAATTTGTGGATAAAGTGGTGTTGCTGGAAGGCGCGGAGGCAGGCGTGGCGACCGGAACAGGCATGGCGGCGGTATTTGCCACGTTTATGACGTTTTTGAGCAAAGACGACCATATTTTGTCGGCTTCGGCGGTATTTGGGTCTACCCATACTTTGCTGACTAAATATTTACCCAAATGGGGCATTGAATCGACCTATTTCGATATGACCCAACCCGAAACCATCGAAGCGTTGATACGGCCGAATACCAAAATGCTGTATGTTGAAACGCCCAGCAATCCCGGGTTGGACATTATAGACCTTGCATTATTGGGTGAAATATGCAAAAAACACGATATTTTGTATGTGGTAGACAACTGTTTTGCCACGCCGGTGGTGCAGCAGCCCATTTTATTTGGCGCCGATTTAGTGATTCATTCTGCGACCAAATTCATGGACGGACAAGGCCGCGTGCTGGGTGGCGTCGTGGTCGGAAAATCAGAACTGATTTATATGTTGTACCTCATGGTGCGCAATACGGGTCCGTCGCTCAGTCCGTTTAATGCCTGGGTGTTGAGTAAAAGTCTGGAAACCTTGCACTTACGCATGGAAAAGCATGCCCAAAATGCTTTGCAACTCGCACAGGCGCTCACGCAACACCCGCAGGTATCGTTTGTAAAATACCCGTTTTTACCCAACCATCCGCAATATTCGATTGCGCAAAAACAAATGAAAAATGGCGGCGCCATCGTGGTTTTTGAGGTAAAAGGCGGTTTGGAAAGCGGTCGGCGTTTTTTGAATGCCTTGCAAATGATTTCCATGACCAATAATTTAGGCGATAGCCGCAGCATTGCCTCGCATCCTGCCTCTACGACCCATTCCAAACTGAGCGAAAAGGAACGGCAGGCGGTAGGCATCACGCCGGGTTTGGTGCGAGTTTCGGTAGGCCTGGAAAACGTGGAAGATATTATTTGGGATGTGGAGCAGGCTTTGGGGAAGATTTAAAATGGGAAAACCCGCCAATTTGCATCAGCGGGGGATTTCTCCGAATATAACCAAATCAAACTTTCCTAATTTTGAGGCATCCGATCTTTTGTGCCGGATGCGTGGGGCGTTTATCCCTTACCTTTTACCCGTTTGCTTTCATCTTCGAGGCCGGTTTTGCGCTCGCGGGCGCCTTTCACTTCTGCACTGCCAAATCGGTAAGAGAAATTGAGGGTGACTGTTTTGCTTTCCCAGTTTCCGCGTGCGTTCATGACCAGGCCTGGTGAAAACACGGTCGTGCCACCCCAGCCAGCGGTGCGTAAGATGTCACCTACCCGCAGGCGCAATTCGCCTTTGCCGTCGAGGATTTTCTTTTGTACACCAAAATCCATCGCGCCTTGGGAAATACTGCGCATGGTGCCCCAGTAGCCAGGACTGTTGAACCAGCCCGACAATTGAACACTGAAGCCTTTGGGCAATTTGAAGGTTTGTTCGCTGTACACATTGCAAGCGTAAAAAGCCTGTTCAAATTCAAAATCCTCGCGGAATTTGGCCTTAAAGGCACTTCGGTAACCGGTAAAACTCACAAAACCATCCCACCACTTGGCAATTGGTGTCGGGAAATTCAAACTCATGGTGAAGTTCTTCTGGTCTGCTATGTTTTCCTGGGTAATAAAGGTGGCGCGGGTGTTGGTGGTGTCAAGTACCTGCGTAAACACGTCTTTGGTGTGGCTGTAGCCAAGCGAAACGACCGGGTAACCTTTGTAGGTCGGACTCAGTTCGATGCTATTGGTAAATTGAGGCCGCAGGCGCGGATTGCCCTTTTGGTAGGTCAATTCATCCAATTTGTTTTCGAACGGGTTCAAATCCTGGTAACTAGGTCGGTCGATACGGCGGCTGTAGGTAAGGTTAAGGCCGAGGGTCGGGTTGAAGGTGTAGGTAATTGCGGCGCTTGGGAACAATTTGGTGTAATTGCTGCCCACGCGTTGTCCATTCTGGTCGTTTTGGGAAATTAAATCGCCCATAAAATCGGTATTTTCCAAACGCAAACCCGCTTGTACATTCAGTTTTTTGGCAAACATGCGGTTATAATTGATATATCCGGCAGTAGTACGCTCCTTGTACACAAAGCGGTTGCTCACTTTTACATCTTTGATGGATTCGCCGTTGATTTCATTGAAAAAATCGAAGGTATTATCCGTGTTTACCGCAGAAAACTTGAACCCGATGCCGAATTTACCTTTCCACAAATTTTGCTCGTAATCGGCTTTAACAGTGGTTAAGTCAATATTGGAAGGCGTATTGTTGCTGTAAATACGCTGATTGATCAGTTCGGTACCGTTGGCCGTGCGGTAATAATTGGGCTGGAAACTTTCGCCCCGAATGCGGTAGGAGCCGCGGTCAAAGTCGATGTTCAGGCTATGGCCGCTGGTATCCGAAAATCGGTAATTCAGGTTGCCATTGTAATCGAAACGGTTGTTTTGGATATCATTGGTGGCTTGTAGCAGCGAGTCGACGCTACCGGGCGCTTCGATGCGGCCAATTTTAGTATCACCCTGAGAGTGCCAGTTACCCGGGTCGTAATTGGAATTGACCAGTACGCCGACGGTGTGTTTGCTGTTGATGAAAAAATCGGCCCCAACACGCGCACTGTTCCAGCGGCTTTCACTGTATTGGGTCGTTTTTTGATCGAACACCAGGCCATTTTGTTCGCGGTAGAAAGCATTGGTATTGTGCCAATCGCCGTAATGGTTGTTGTAGGAACCAAACAGGTTAAAACGTTCGGCGCGGTGATTAAGGCTAAAGTTCATGCCGCCTTTGGGGGTTTCGCCCATCGTGGCATCCAAACCCACGTTGCCATTGGTGCCTAAAGCCTTGTTTTTCTTCAATTTAATATTGATAATACCGGCATTTCCGGCGGCATCGTACTTGGCGGAAGGGTTGGTAATCACCTCGATGTTGGCAATATCAGCCGCCTGGGTGCCTTTTAGTAAAGCCGCCAAATCCTTGCCATCGAGCGGAACATCACGGCCGTCGATCATCACTTTTACTGCGTTTTTACCTTTCAGGTTGACATTGTCGTTGTTATCCACTGTAACGCCGGGGGCTTTGCGCAGCACTTCCAAAGCGTTTAGGCCGGTGGAGTTGACCGTACCTTCCACATTTAAGATGGTTTTATCGGCTTGGACTTCCACTAAAGGTTTGCGGGCCGTGATGGTTACTTCTGCTAAGGATTTATCTAAAGGTTCCAGTTGCAGGGTTTCCAGCATTTTTTCGGTGCCATCATATTGAAACACTGGGCTGGTCTTTTTGCCTGTTCCAATCAGTTCGGCCTGGACAAAATAGTTGCCATTTGCTACATTTTTAAAGGAAAAAGCACCTTGTTCGTCTGAAAGCGTGCCTTTCACTACCGAAGAGTCTTTCGCAGACCGGATCGTAACCGTAGCATACTGGGCAGGCGTTTTGTCGGGTTGCAGCAAGGTGCCGCTGATATTTTGCGCCATCAGGGCGGTACTCCACATAAGGATTAAAATGACAAGGGAATTTGTTTTCATAGCTTAACGCGCAGTTGTGTTTTTGTTTATATTTCGAAGAGGTTCTTGTGGGCTTATTGAATAGGACAAAGATAAGCACAAAACCAACTACTATGCAATACAAAGAACATGCTTTAACATGCTACTTTCTATTAAACACTACTTTTGTCCGATGAAACGATCAAACTAATCGCTCAAAAGCGGGTACTTGTTTTTGTTTTCTGTCGGCTAAGACTCGGAGAAAGACAGAAAGGTTACAGGAAGGCTGCATGCTGGGCGTCAACGCCATTTAGGCATAGACGAACGTAGTTGAAATAGGGATAAAAGGAAAACAGTATGCACTATTTGCAACGGGTCCTTAACAAATATGATAAATCTCAAAGCTGTGATTCCTACAACTTTGCTACATTATTATGTAACACTTTAGATCTGTTATAACAAGAAATTTGCAAGGTCAATCCTGACTTAATTTTAATAAAACTAAAATGAGGTTTTTATCGTACATATCAATTATAACCCTTTTGATAGTGCCGAATGCCCTTTTTGGACAGGCGCCTGATTTGGGGGCAGCATCTACTTTTGCATTGTTTACAGCTGCGGGATCCTTTAACGGTGATCCTGGCAGCAGTATAACGGGTGATATTGGTACCAATGTGGGGGCATTTACGCCGCCCGGTTTTTTGGTTGGAAATATTCACGTTTCAGATCCAGTTTCTGCACAGGCTGCATCTGATCTATCTATTGCGTATGGATATTTAAGCGGACTTACGTGCGGCGTTGTATTGGCAACGCCTTTTGGCAATAACCAAACGCTAGCCCCCAACACCTACTGCATTGGCAGTGCGGCTGCTTTGAACTTAAATTTGACCCTGGATGGCGGCGGCAATCCGGGCGCAATTTTTGTTTTCAAAATAGATGGGGCATTGTCAACGAATGCAAGTTCCAATATCCTGCTCACCAATGGTGCCAATTTGTGCAATGTATATTGGCAAATCAATGGCGCGTTTAACCACAATGGCACCACCTTTCAAGGTACTGTCATTGCAGCGGGCGCGCTCAACTTTGGATTTGGAGCCCAATTTACGGGCAGAGGGCTTTCTACGGAGGGCGCTATTTCGACTAGCAACAAGTTTCAGAGATGCACGGTTCACCGTCACAGACCTGACGCCACCCACCTTTACTGTGCTTCCGCAAAACGTTTATATTGAATGTTGGATGGGCGAAAATGGCGAACCACAATTGCTGGATTGGTTCGATCATTTTGGTTTTGCAACTGTAAGCGATTGCGGTGCAGTGAAAACGGAAATTGGATTACTTTCGGAAGTGCCAGGCTGTAGTGGCACTTTTACCCGGACCTATCAATTCCGCGCAACCGACGAACGTGGTAATACGAGTTATGTGACTGCCACCTTTGCCATTGTAGACACTACGCCACCCCTCATTACTTCCTGCCCGCAAAGCGATGTGTTGCTTACTTGCGAATTTGATATTCCAGGGCCTGATATGCACGGTGTAATGGCCATGGATATGTGTAGCGATGTAACCGTGACCTTACAGAGCACCACGATTAATGGCATTGGCTGTGCTTATTCGCCGCTGACCAAAACGTACACCTATGCCTTTACCGATGCATGCGGCAACGTGTCTACTTGCACCCAAACGTTCGTAGTCATTGATACCATTCAACCCAGCTATACCGGACCCGATACGCTTTATGTATTGTGCGTAGCCGACTTACCCGGTGTTGGGGACCTTGATGATGTATTGGCCCCTTATTTTGTCGACAATTGCTACAAAAACCTTTGTGTTGGTGAACTTTTGGCAGGAAACGACCTCAATTCGGTTACATTTAACGTATATTTCAAAGATTTGTGCGCAAATTGGGCCGATAAGGACACAGTGACATTCATCGCGAATGATGGATGCAAACCATTGTGTTCTGCGCCGCAAGACGTTTGGGGAAATACCGCCGGATTGATCAACGGCCTCGGCACGACCGCGCTGATTGAGCAATTAATGAATAAACACGGGGCTTTAATTGCGGGCAAATTGAATAAAACCATTTCGGTTAGCAGCGCGGCCTGCTTGCAAAATATGTTGCCTGGAAGCGGCAATACCAATCAGTTTTCGCCGATTCACTATACGTTTACGGCTGCCAATGCCTGTAATTTATCCTCCCCACTGTTGAACAGCGATGGCACTTTGAAGCACAAACTGGCTGCAAACGTGTTCGCCATGCAATTGAACATCTGGTACAATGCAGCATTTAATGATCGAAACCTGGGCGTTCAATTACTGGCCTCCGTGCCTGCCGCTTTAATAGATCCGATTATTTTGACCAAATTGGAGGTGCAGCATTTCAACGTACAAGGCCTGCTCAATCTTTCGAACGACTACCTTGCGGGCGTGGGTTTTTTCCCGCCAAATTTTGGAAGTCCGTTGAACAGCGCACTCGAAAACCTCAACAATTACTGGCAAAACTGTCAGACAAACGCACCGACTTCAGGCAATGTCAGCGTGGCGGGTACATTAAAAACAGCGGAATTAGATGGATTAGAAAATGCGCTGGTACATTTTGAAGGGCTGGGAAATGAGGGAACCTTGGCTGGTGCCATAGCACTTTCCAACGAGGCAGGCAGTTACGAATTTTCAAATGCCGTACCGATGTTTGGAAATTATACCGTCACACCATCCTCCGAAAACATGGCGCACCAGAATGGTGTGAGCACCTATGATCTTTTGTTGATTTCCAAACACATTTTGGGCATTACCCCTTTTGATTCTCCTTATAAAATGATTGCGGCCGACGTAAACAATTCAGGGAGCATCACCACACTCGACATCGTTGAAGCCAGCAAGATGATTTTGGGGATTTATGAAGCATTTCCGGACAATACCGCTTGGCGTTTTATAGACAAAGCCTTTGTGTTCCCGAATACCCTCAACCCATTTTCTACTACCTTTCCTGAATACAAAACGCTGGAAAATATGCAAGCCAGTCAAATGTCTGATGACTTTGTAGGTGTAAAAATTGGCGATGTGAACGGATCTGCACAAGCCAACACGCTTATGTCCATCCCGGATCGCAACACAGGCACCCTGTTGTTCGATTTGGAGGAGCGCAGCGTGCAGGCAGGCGAAATATTTGACGTGACATTCAAGTCCGACCAAATCGTTCAAGGTTATCAATTTACCCTCAACACACCCGGGCTCGAAATACTCGAAGTGTCTGGAAATGAAGCCGTTGCAAGCAATTTTGCCGTGTTTGATGCAGATGCTGCTTTAACCAGCTCCTGGAATTTGCCAGCAGGCGCTACCGCTCAAACCACTGAATTTACCTTAAAAGTTCAGACAACAAAATCGGGTCGACTCAGCGAAATGCTGCGATTAAGCAACCGAATCACGCAATCTGAAGCATATCGCAATGATAACAACGGCTCGAAAGATCCAATCATGTTGAGTATAGCCCTTCGCTTTCACGACGCCGCTGGCACTACTATCAGCAGCAATGGTTTTGAACTTTATCAAAACATACCCAATCCATTTGTTGACCAGACCACCATCGGCTTTTACTTACCTGAATCTACGGAGGCTGTCCTTACGGTTTACGACGAAACGGGCAGATTGGTTTACACCCAGCGGGGCGACTTTTATAAGGGTTACAACACCTTTTCGATCAACCAATCTTTGTTAGGAACCAATGGCGCGCTGTTGTATAAAGTTGCAACCTCCACCGATATCGGTATCATGAAAATGATTCAAACAAAATAGGGGTAATCCTTCCTGTTACTTTTAGCGTGGCGCTGTTTTCGAACTGGCTCCACGCTATTTTTTTAGGCAAAAACTTGTGATCCGATTGAACGCAATTTTACGAAGTTTTGCGCGCCGCCTCAATTTGCTCCCAGGCTTCATTAATTTGCTGGAATTTTTCCTTGGCATGACGCAGTGCATCGGTTGAAGCGCCTTGGGACAGCACCTTATCAGGATGCCATTTCATGGCTAAGGCGCGGTATTTTTTCTTGATCTCATCAAGGGAATCGGTGGGTTTGGCACCAAGGATGGTATAATGCGGATCGAGGGGCGACCAGCGTTGTTGCGGTTTGGTGGCGGTTTGGTAGTATCGGCTTTTGATGCGGTCGTATTGGAGTCGGCCGATGTGAAAAACCCCAGCGGCACGCAGCAGTAATTCTTCTTCGCGGGGATGCAGGCCTCCATCGGCGACAGCGGTGGCAAAAAGCAAATCCATCATATTCAGGATATGATGCCGTTCCTTACCAAATTCCGTATAAAAAGCACGGGCGGCTAAATCGAACGGCTCGGTAGAATCCTTGGCTTGTTTCCATATTTTGATGGCTTGGGCGCGTCCGCGGTCGTTCATGCGAAAATGTTGCCGCATCAATTGTTCCATGTAGCCTACTTCCGCACGGTTGATCGCGCCGTCAATTTTCGCCAATTTGGCGCACATGCGAAAAACATGGTAAATAAACTGGCCTTGTCGCCGCTGATAGGCCCGAAATTCGCCATCCGAAATGGCCGTTTCCTTGGGTTGATCAAAGATAAAATGACCGGCAATGGTGCCCAGGATAAAGCCAAACAAACCACCAAGCGGGAACCCGGAAAGGTCTCCGACAAATAAACCAACCAAACCGGCTATGATTTTGCCTTTAAGTTCCACGAATACACAAAGAACCTGTATTTGAACAGGAAAGGCAAAGGTAGGTGTTTTGTAAATTACCGTGGTTAAAGTTTCGACGGGCGATTAAATGCTTGTTAAATCATCTTGGGGGCAGTCATACATTCCGCATATTTTATGTTTCCCTGCTTATTCTGCCTAATTTTAACATTTTGACCATTTTTTTGCGAACTGAAATAATATTTTAAGGTTTCACAGGCATATTTGATTTATCAATGGAGTTTCGTCATTCAACTTAAAATACCCGCTTCCATGAGAACTAATTTACTTGTTTACCGATGGATGCTTCCCTTGTTCATTTTTCTGTTTTTCCTACAGACGACGATTCAGGCCCAAAGCATCCTCGTCATGCTGGGCACGAGTACCAATACCATCGTATCCGTAAACCTGCTTACTTGTGAGCAAACGCCAGTAGCACCCGGTTTAGCCATGCCCATCGGTGATTTTTGGATGATGCCCGACGGTTCCATTTACGTTTTTAGTGGTTCATCAAATCCGCCCTTCAACAGTCAGATGTATCTATATGACCCTATCACAAGCACCACTTCCTTGCTACTTACTTTACCCATTTCAGGGGGAGGCGGGTTGTACGGCTTGACGGACAGCACCTTACTTTGGCAAGTAAACAGTAATTTTTATATCTATAACATCAATCAAAATACCGCAACATTGGTTGGTACCCAATCTGGACTGAACGGGTTTTCAGAAATGTTTGAATACAACGGGAATCTTTACACGAACCACCCAAACGGTAATATTTATCAAATTAACTTATCTCCGACTTTTTCCACCCAACAAGTTTCGCTTTTCCCCACGCCTTCCGGACCACTTGTGGGGGTTTGCAACAAGGTTTTTGGTGCGGTACCGGGTGCTTCCTTGTTCGGCGAACTCGATATAAGTACCGGCAATTATAATGCCCTTTGTTACGATGATTTCAATGACAGTGGTTTTTTCTCTTGGGCGCCTGATCCGCTGAATGCCTCCGGCCCCTTGTGTGATTGTACATCCGAATCTGGCTCTTTTGCTGGGCCGCCTTTATTGACCGCCTGTAGTTTGGATCCGATTCCCTTACAACACAATGGAAACCAACTATTAGACAGTGATGATGATCTTGTATTTGTGGTATACACCTACAATTACAGCAATTATCCGGATGTCAGTTACGATATTCTGCATACCTACACCGAACCGATAGCAACCTTTGTTCCGGCGTTTATGGAAATCGGGGAGTATTATTATATTATGGCCGTAGCGGCAAATGGATTGCCAGGCGCGGTTGATTTTACGGAGCCTTGTGCCGACTTTTCGAATGATATTGTCATAATTTGGTCGGAAAGCCCCACCGTTAGTTTCAGCGGAGACCCGATTATTTGTGGCAATGGATCTTGCCAGACGGTTAGTGCCACGTTTACCGGATCACCGCCGTTTTCGCTCACGTACCAGGTTACAGCAAGTGGTAATTCCCAAACTTTTACACAAACATTTAATAGCCTTACCGGAAGTTTTCAAGTTTGTGCACCAGCTGGATATAATGGTCCACTTACGGTAAACGCAACGAATTTGGTGGATGGTAATTGTACCTGTGGGAATTAGGTGAAAAAGAATTGCCTAATTTTTACATTTACCCATAATATATGACAACCACAACCCCTGATTAGTGTTACTTTTACTCATTGTTTAAGAAAACTGACTCCTTATGTGCCAGAAATTCTACGATTTTCGCTTTACGTTTACCTTTGTATTGTTTTCTTTATATTTCGTCTCTGTACAGGGACAAAGTTGTCCTGGATTAGGGTCTATTACTCTAACAGTGGCTGCCGCTCCCGCGCCCACCCTGAATTTTGCGCCCCAATTGTGTGCAGGGGCCAGTACCAATATTTCTGTAAATCAATCTTTTTCAACATACGCATGGAGCAATGCCGAAAGTAGCCAAACTATTTCGGTCAATGCGCCCGGCAGTTACACGGTTACGGTGAGCAATGCAGCAGGCTGTACCAATACAGCACAAGCAACCATCGCCGCATCGCCCACACCCGCGCCAAGCATTACCCAAAATCCATATGCTTGTAATGGTACTGCTGTTTTAAATGCAGGTGCCGGCTTCACAACCTATGCCTGGAGCAATGGTGGTGGAAGCAACGCAACCGCTAATTATAACACCAACGGGACGTATACGGTCACGGTCACCAACAGTGCTGGCTGTTCGGGCACCGCTGATTTTACCGTAAATATCCCGGCGCCACCCAGCGTAACGATTGGTGGCAACCTTACGTTTTGTGCCAATGCAACCACCACCTTAAATGCAACGGCTGGTTTTACAACCTATAGCTGGACGGGCGGCGGATCAGGCGCAAACCTGAGCGTAACCACCCCTGGCACATATACCGTAACCGTAACCGATGCATTTACTTGTACCACTACGGCTTCCGCGACAACGACTGCACTTCCATTGCCAAGCCCCACGGTTACCAGTGCAAGTCTTTGCCCAGGCAACAGTACAACCTTGTCTGTAAGCAATCCTCCCTTTACAAATTATTCCTGGAGCACTGGCGACAACACCCCATCCACCAGCGTGAACGCACCCGGAAATTACACCGTAACGGTAACAGAATCAAATGGTTGTACAAATACTGCTATTTCCACCGTAACAGGCCTTCCCGCACCTACACCTGCGATCACGCAACAGACCTATGCCTGCAATGGCCAATATGTACTGGATGCGGGTGCAGGATTTGCCACCTACCTATGGAGCAACGGCCCTAACAATGCCACCAGTTCAGTAAATGCGAATGGTACCTACACGGTTACCGTCACCAATGCACAAGGTTGTTCTGCCACAGATGAATTGATTGTCACCATTCCGACGGCACCCGTTGTAAACATCAGCGGACCAGCCTCTATTTGTAGCAGCGATGTGGCGAATCTGGTTGCTTCGGCTGGTTTTCCGAGTTACAGTTGGTCGAATGGACAAAACGGCCCTTCCATTAGCGTAAATACAGCGGGCAATTTTACAGTAACCGCCACCGATGCGTTTGGCTGTACCGATACGGATAATTTTACCTTGAGCGTTTCACCCAACCCAACACCCGATATCAGTGGAACCACGAGCATTTGCACCGGCGATAATACTACATTTGCCGTCACAGCCCCGTTTGATATCTATAATTGGTCTACCGGCGAAAGCAGCGCCAGTATCACGGTTTCCACACCAGGAATTTATACCGTGACCGTGACTGCAGCAAATGGCTGTACGGGCACAACAACCGAAAATCTGAGTTTAATTCCACTTCCGGTACCAGTCATTTCAGAAGCTCCCTACAACTGTGACAACCAAATTGTGCTCAATGCAGGGGCAGGATTTACCGGATACAATTGGAGCAATAGTATTAACACCGCCAACAATACCGTAACAACCTCGGGTGCGTTTACCGTCACAGTTACCAATGCAGCAGGCTGTACCGGTACAGATACTTATTTTGCCAATATCCCTACTCCACCATCGGTTACCATTACTGGAAACAACAGTTTTTGCACCGGAAGCAATACCCAACTGAGCGCAAGCAGCGGTTTTTCCAGCTATGTTTGGAGCAACAGTCAATTTACCCAAAATATTACGGTCAATCTTGCAGGAACGTATATTGTGACCGTCACCGACGTATTTGGTTGTACTACAACCGATAATTTCACCTTAAATGCCCTTCCGGCACCGAATCCGACCATCAGTGGTTTGCCTTCTATTTGCAGTGGACTTTCTACTGTTTACAGCCTCGGCACATCGTTTTCAACCTACGCATGGTCTACAGGCGAAAGCTCGACCACCATTTCGGTCAATACCGCTGGGTTGTACACCGTGACCGTTACTGCTGCCAATGGCTGCACAGGCACCGACACGCAAAACCTCAGTTTGATCCCCGCGCCCAATCCAAATATTTCGGAACTGCCTTATTTGTGCGACGAACAACTCACCATTCAGGCAAATGCCGGATTTTCAACCTATAGCTGGAGCAATAGTGCAAATACGGCAAATATAACCGTCGACAATGCCCAAACCTACACCGTCACAGTTACCAATGCACAAGGCTGTACAGGTACCAACAGTTATTTTGCCAATATTCCGACCTTGCCCGTGGTGTCTATTACGGGCCCGGCGCAGATATGTGCAGGCGCAACTGCAACGTTAACCGCTACGCCTGGATTTAATGCATATGCCTGGTCGAATACCGCCACGGCACCTAGTATTGCCGTCGGTCAATCTGGAAATTATACCGTGACAGTGACCGATTTTTTAGGTTGTACCGCGAGTAATACCTTCTCGATCAATACGGTAAACAACCCAGTGCCTGTGATCGCTGGCCCAGCAACCATTTGCAACGGCAGCAGCGCTACCTTTTCAGTATCCGGCGGCTTCAGTACCTACCAATGGTCGACAGGGGCAAACACGTCAAATATCGTCGTAAATGCGGCAACGAATTACACCGTTACGGTGACCGATGTAAATGGCTGCACGGGTACCGACACGCAAAACCTGATCGTTTCCACCAGTTTGAGTCCGCAAATCGTAGAACAACCCTATACCTGCAATGGACAAATCACCCTCGATGCCGGATTGGGATTTGCCTCCTACAATTGGTCGGGTGGCAGCACCAACCAAACCTTGGTGGTCAATGCCGACGGGAATTATACCGTAACGGTTTCGGATGGCGGTGGCTGTACCGGCACGGCCGTTGTGACGGCCAATTTACCTACCCCACCCGTTGTGAATATTAGCGGGGTAAATACCATTTGTCAGGGCGCCAGCACCGTTTTGAGTGCCAGCACAGGTTTTAGTACCTACGTTTGGTCGAATGGACAAGTAGGCGAAAATATCACCGTTGGTTTGGCTGGGCCATTTACCGTTACTGCAACCGATGTATTTGGATGCACCACGACCGCCGGATTTACCTTGAACACCACCGCAGCGCCTGCGCCCCAAATCAGCGCACCTGCTGTAATTTGTGTAAATAGTTCAGCAACGCTTTCCGCAGGTGCTGGCTTTAGCAGCTATTTGTGGAGCAATGCCGAAACGACCGCAAATATTGTGGTAAATACAGGTGGCGTTTATGCCGTCACGGTAACCAATGTTGCGGGTTGTAGTGGTACAGCAAGCGCCAGCCTTACGGTTGCCAATAGCTTGTCGCCCAATATTTTAGCCCAACCCTACCAATGCAACGGACAAGTTACCTTGGATGCAGGGCTCGGCTTTAGCACCTATCAATGGAGCAACAGCAGCAATACCGCAACCACAACCGTCAATACTTCGGGCAATTACATCGTAACGGTCACAGATGCCAGCGGCTGTATCGGTATAGATACTTTTGCCGCCATCGTACCTACGCTGAGCGCGGTAGCCATCACGGGCAACCCTGTATTTTGTGCCAATACCAGCACGGTCCTGACCGCCAACGGTGCGCAAACCTACTTATGGAGCAATGGCAGCAACCAAAATAATATATCGGTCAATGTAACAGGGCCGTTTACCGTAACCGCCACGGATGCCAACGGCTGTACCCTCGTCGCAAGCACCAGTGTGACCGCTCAACCTTTGCCCGCGCCCGCGATCAACGGACCCGCTGCAGTATGCGCCGGAAACAACGCCGACTTTACGGTCAATCAATCTTTTACAAATTACATCTGGAACACAGGCAGCACCAACGCGGGCATTACCGCCAGCGTGAGCGGCCCATATACGGTGACGGTAACCGACAACAACGGCTGCACGGGCACTGCCGTTGCTGCGCTCACAGTAAATGCCAACCCGACACCCCAAGCCAGCGTGCAGCCCTATGCTTGCAACGGCACCCTAAATTTGCTGGCCGATGCTGGATTTAATGCCTACATCTGGAGCAGTGGCGGCAATACCAACCTCGAAGCGGTTGCAACCAGTGGTTCGTACACCGTAACTGTAACGGATGGCAATGGTTGCACCGGCATCGCAACACAAACAGTCACCGTACCTACCCTACCCACCGTAAATATCAGTGGAACAACCGCATTTTGTCCGGGCGGTAATACAACGCTCAGTGCCAGCCTCGGATTTGGCGCATACAACTGGAGCACAGGCGCACAAATTGATGCAATTTCTGTAAATACAGCAGGTATTTTTACCGTAACCGTTACGGATGCGCTTGGCTGTACTGCGACCAATACCTTGACAACCAATATTTTCACGGCTCCTGTTGCGACCATTAGTGGTCCGAGCAGCGTTTGTCCAGGCAATACTGCCAATTTAGGAGTTAATGTTAATTTTAGCAGTTACCTTTGGGATAATGGCGCCACCACAGCCAGCATTTCGGTGCTGCCTCCTGCTTCGGCGACGGTGACTGTAACCGATGGCAATGGATGTACTACCAGCGCCTCGACCTCCGTAATTGTGTCCAACCAGATTACCCCCAACATCAGTCCATTACCCTATACTTGTAATGGCCAGATTTCCTTAGACGCTGGTGCGGGCTTCCCGAATTACAGCTGGAGCACGGGCGGCAACACAGCAACGATTAATGTAAATACTTCCGGCAATTATACCGTAACCGTGAGCGATGGAAACGGCTGCTCGGGTACGGCCACGCTTCAAGTGCAGGTACCTGCGTTGCCTAGCGTGCAAATCAGCGGCGATGCGCTATTGTGCGTCGCAGAAACAACTACCTTAAATGCCAATGCCGGTTTTGTAACGTATGCCTGGTCGGATGGAACCAATGCAACCAGCATCAATGTAAATGCGGGCGGCAATTTTACCGTAACCGTAAGCGATGCAAACGGATGTACTGCTACTGCCACCCAAATTGTGCAAGCCTTACCGATTGTGACGCCGCAAATCAGCGGACCAAACATCATTTGCGGCAACAATCCGGTCCTTTTAAGTGTAACAGGCAATTTCAGTGCCTTTAATTGGTCGGGTGGACAAAATACGGCCAGCGTGTCGGCCAACCAGGCAGGTACTTATTCGGTTACCGTAACAGATGCCAATGGCTGCACCGGCAGTAGTTCCATTACGGTAAATGCAGGCGCTGCGTTATCGCCCGTTTTAAGCCAATTACCGTATCAATGCGACGGACAAATTACCCTGAGCGTCGGGTCAGGCTTTGCCAATTACACCTGGAACAATGGCCTAAACACTACCGATATCAAGGTAAATCAAAATGGAAACTACACCGTAACGGTTTCAGATGCAGCAGGTTGCACCGGAACGGTAACGACCCAGGTAACCATACCAACCAATCCACAAGTAACGATTGATGGAAATACCACCCTTTGTGCTGGACAAACCACCAACTTAAGCTCCTCAGGCATTTTTACCAGTTATAATTGGTCGAATGGTGGTACAACCCCTGAAGTTACGGTCTCGGCACCGGGTTTATACTCTTTGGTGGTGCAGGATGCGCTTGGTTGTACGGCTGCAAACACGATTGTTGTGTCCCAAAAACCGCCGTTTACGCCAGCGATCAGCGTAGCGCCGGTAGATTGCGCCAGCCAAATGTTTGTGCTTGCCGATCTGGGATATACGGTATATGCCTGGAATACAGGCGAGGCTTCTTCGGTGATTACCGTAAGTCAGGCAGGTACTTTTAGCGTTACCGTGACAGACGCGAGTGGTTGCACGGGTTTGGCTTCAGCTACTGTCAATATTGCCGTGTCAGATACTGTGTTTATACAAAAAACGGCTTGTGATCCAGCGGCTGTTGGAGTCGATATTCAAATTGTCAATAAATCAAATGGTTGTGACAGCCTGGTTATTACGGAAACTACTTTAGGGGCCGGGATAAGCGGAAATGCCTTGGCCATCAGTGATTTTAACGGTTACAATATCGCCTGCAAAGATGGCGCGAATGGCGAAGCGAGTATCACGCCGTTGAGCGGAACCGCGCCGTTTAGTTATCAATGGAGCAACGGATCAAGCAACAGCATCGCCCAAAACCTGGTGGCAGGCACTTACTCGGTCACGTTTACGGATGCAGCAGGTTGCAGCGGTACCGCCTCGGTGCAGTTGGATGAACCGGCTGGTGTTCAAGCAGTGATTGATGCAACCAACCCCACTTGTCAAAATGCCGGTATTATTGAGGTGACACAGGTGGCGGGTGGCTTTGGCCCTTACACCGTACGCTTGGTACAGGATATTGGCGTCACCAACGGCGTTGATCCCTTGAATTTCAATAGCCTGAATGCGGGCAATTTCGATGTGGAAATCAGCGACGCCAATGGTTGTAAAACCACGGAAAACGTGGTGCTTTTACCCACACAAATCGTCAATGAATTTGTTAGTGATACGTTTGACCTTAATTTGGGTGATACGATAAAAATCAATGCGGGTGCGGGCATTACCATTGCCCCGCTGGATATCAATTGGTCACTTTCCGGCCCCGGACAATTGTCGTGCGATGATTGCCTGGATCCTGTGCTGACCCCTGTTTCTACCACCCTGCTACAATTGGATGTGAAAGGCTTTGGTCAATGTGCAGCGCAAGGCTTGTTTTTGATCCGGGTAAACAAGGACAAACAGGTGTACATTCCCAATGTGATCAATTTAAATAGCGATGACAACAATGCCTTCACTGTTTATAGCGATGAAAGGGTGGTGCAAATCAAAAGTTTGCAGATTTACGACCGCTGGGGCACGCAAATCGTCTTGTTAGAGAACTTTTTACCAAACGATCCAAACCAAGGTTGGGATGGTCAGTTCAGAGGACAAGCGGTCATGCCGGGCGTGTATGTGTACTGGACCGAAGTGTTGTACCGCGATGGTACTTCTGAAATCATAAAGGGCGATGTCACCGTGGTACGTTAAAACATAATAAACATGAAAAATTGCGTCTTACTGGCCTTAATAGCTTGTTGCTTAGGTGGTCTAAACGGCCAAACAGTGACGTTTACCGGCCAGGGGAATCTTCCGATACCCCCTGGCGCGCCGGCCCAGACCGTTGGCGTAACCCAATCACTTTGCAATGTGACCGGCGTGGGAATCATCGGCAATTGTGTTACCATCGAAAATGTAACCATCGACCTGGAGCATTCCTGGGTGGGCGATATTGGCATTTTATTGATTGGTCCTGGCGGGCAGGTGCTCGAATTATCCACGGGCAATGGAATCTCCGGAAATAATTATACCAATACCGTTTTTTCGGATAATGCGGGCGACTTTATTACAGCGGGCACTCCACCTTATACAGGCAATTTTAGGCCAGAAGGGCGGGTAACCAACCTCAACAATCCGTATAGTAATACGCCACCACTGGGTACTTTTACTTTTGCCAATACTTACAATGGCACCAATGGGGATGGAAACTGGACGCTTTATATCAACGATTATGTTTCGGCTGATATCGGCGTCTTGCTATCTTGGTCCATAACGTTCAACCTGAACGGTTTGCCACCTGTGGCCAATGCCGGTGCAGATGTAAACATTTGTAACGGGGCGAGTGCCAATCTTGCAGCCAGCGGTGGCAATACGTATGCCTGGAGCAATGGCGCAACAACCGCAAGTACAAGTGTAAATCCTTCCACTACCACAACTTATACCGTTACCGTAACAACACCAGGGTGCGGTTCGGATACCGATGAGGTTATTGTAAATGTTGCGCCAAAGCCAACGGTAAATTTAAACATCGGTAATGAAAATATTTGTGTCGGCGCCTGCCCCACCCTCACTGCCGTTTTTACCGGAACCGCGCCCTTTACCCTTACGGTAGCAGTGATTGTAAGTGGCAATACCTTGATTTTATCTACTCAGTCATTTAACAGTACAACCGGTACTTTTTCTATTTGTATCCCCGGAAATGTGCCACCAGGGCCTGTGCTCATCCAAACCACGAGTTTGTCGGATGCGTTTTGTGTATGTAATTAAATGCCAGATTTACGGACAACTACAATTAGCATCCACCAAACTCGTTGCCGCCAACGTAAAACTTCCCGGCGCCGCCCCTACCGGCACACACACCTGAAAAGTACCGCTATTGCCTGGAAATGTTTGTGTTACAGCACTCCCGCCTGCGCTCGTGTACGTGAGCGTAAAAGGCGCTGTACCGGTAAACGTAGCCGTCACGGTGGTACAGGCTCCCGCACATACATTCGGGTTGGCAGCCGTAAACGTTACCGTGGGCAACGGACGCCATATTACCTGGGTCGCATTGGAAAAATCCAGACAAGGATCACTCAAATTCACATTTCCACCCAGATTATTGCCTGCCATCGCGGCAGCATAATACGTCACACCGGTCACAAGCGGCGGCGCAAAGGCAAAATTGGGCGTGTTGCTGGTGGCCACAATGCTGCCAACCGTATCGCTGGGGTTCGTAAACAACACATATTGCTTGACATCATCGGATTCTAAAAAACCACCTGTATTGACAAACGGGAAAATTTCATTGGTACACAAATCGGCACTGGGCGTATTGACAGTACCAGCATCGGTGGAGCAACCACAATTGGCAGTTCCCGGAAATCCGGCAGGAACCGAACCCAGCGCATTCAAAATACCTACCGTTGGAACGGTGCATTGGAAGGTAGCACCACCCCCTATATTGGACTGGTACACGTCCGTACCGGTGCAATTCGGATCCAAATTACCCCCATAAATCCCTGCAAACGGTCCGCTGGAAATGGCAGTCGCTGGCGCTCCACAAAGAATTGGATAAGTATCGACAATGTTGAGTACCATTGGATTACCAAGGGTTACCGATACCAAATGATAAGAAGTTCCGCCCGAATTGTCATAATCAATCATAAAAGAATACAAAATGCCGTTCAAATATATCGGCTGTAACAAGGCTAAATTATTAGGAGCCGGGAATGCCCCTACTAAAGTAACCGAATTTGACCCCGGATTGTACTCATAAATCTTTGAATCCACCACGCCTCCAACAACCGTATAGGACGTTACATAAATGTTTCCATTGGGTGCCAGCACTGCGCCTGTCACAGTCCCGCCCCCAGGAATCGTACTAGATGAAATCGGCGTTGAACTTGGGGGCGAAAATGTCACAATTTCACCTTGGTTGCCAAACCCGACCACATTCCCATTGGGTAAGGGAACAATCCCGACCAAACCATTCGGAAAAACGCTTTGGGGAACCGTAAACTGCGAACAATACTGACATGTTGCAACGTTGAACACCCCTAAAACATAACCTCCGCTTGGCCCGGCACCTGCAACATATAAATACTGAGCATAAAGTCCGCTACCCTTTAGTAGCAGCAAAAACAATGGTAAAACAAAAAACTTTTGCATGTATAATTTAATTTATTGCAATTGCTTGCAATATGATTTCAGCCATTTTCATAACCACCTTGGGTTGACTATAAGCATCCAGCATTTACTGGGAGGGATACCAGTAAGCCTTCGTAAACTATGTTTTCTAACGTCTAAAGCGAACAAGCTGTTTTTAGGAATTCTCCTTTCTGCCTAATTTAGGCAAATTTAAAACTCCCCTGTTTTAGTATTTTTGCATCGAAGTACATCTTAAAATCCGTCCCATGAACATCCCATTCCTGCTCCTCCACGGTGCCCTCGGTGCCAAACAACAATTCAACCCGCTCCTTTCAGCCCTTCCCAATTCCTGGAATGGCCAGCCCATCAACCTGCCTGGACACGGCGGCTTACCCGCCAACGAAACCTTTTCTATCGAAAAAATGGCCGAATTTGTACTACAATGGCTTGACAATCAAAATTTTGCACAAATAAACATATTCGGCTACAGCATGGGCGGATACGTTGCGCTCTGGCTCGCGCATACCCACCCCGTGCGCATACGCAGCGTTTTTACCCTCGGCACGCAGTTCGACTGGACGCCCGAATCGGCAGCCAAAGAAGCCGGCCGCTTAAATCCCGAAAAAATTGCCGAAAAAGTACCCGCTTTTGCCCTTCAACTCGAACAATTACACGCACCGGAAGACTGGCCGCAGGTGGTGCGCCAAACAGCCGATTTGCTCACACAACTAGGCGAAAATCCCCTCGTAAGCCCCGAAGTACTGCAAAGCATTCAGCAGCCCGTGTGGATTGCCCGCAGCAGCGACGACCAAATGGTATCCCGCGAAACCTCCGAAAAGGCAGTCCAAAACCTGCCCAATGGCCATTTTGTTGAACTTCCTGAAACGAAACACCCGTTGGAGCAGGTTGATCCGGCTTTGCTGGCGCAAATGTTGGAGCATTGGCGTGGGGAAATTGTAAAATGCTCTGAGCCCTAAAAATCCGTCTTATCCAAACCTCAGGTGTCAGCCCGGGGTAGTCGAGCCAGCCTGCGGTAACAGGAAAAAAAGCAGGATGCCGAAACCGGAATGGACAAAATGATTCGTTTAATTATAAAACGCTTACACTTTTATTTTTTTATGGTATTAACATAAAACTCTACTCCAATAGAAATTCTATATCCATTATGAAATATTACCCTTTCAATTGGTTCTCTTGTTCCAATAGGCGTGAAACTCTTATAATAATTTCCTTCGCCTATCAATTTAAGCTTATCCGAAATCTTTATGCGTAACCCTGCACCCGCTGTCCAACTAAAATCCCAAGTTGGAGACTTATCTTCGGGGTGAATGAATGCCAATGATATTGAATTTTTATCGTTAATTTTAGTAGCACCACCTATTCTTAAGGACGTATTCATTCCTCCATTTACAAAAAATTGAATACGATTTCCTGCCTTTATCTCTATCACCAGCGGCATAGTCAAGAATGAATAAAAAAAATCGGTCTTTGTTAATCCCCCTGTGGCACCATTCCCTATGTCTAACGTAAACGTTTTACCATAAAATCCTCTTTCTTCATATGCAAGTCCCGACTTTATGGATAAAAAATTATTTAGCTTATAACCTACCCCAATGGAAGGCATGTAAGTTTGCTTCTTGTTTTCACTTTTTAAAATAACATAATCCGGGTTTTTAGTCGAAATAACTAATGGAAAATTTATGCCACTGGCCAAACTAAAATAAAAGTTTTGTCCAAAAGCAATACTATTTAAAAGCATGAAAAGAAGAAATGCAATGGGTTTCATATTGACATAAATTAATATAAAAGCCTGCTTTGATGTACCAAAACAAGCTTTTATAGTTATATAATGATTAATGGTTGATTATCAATTTTACCGATTGCTTTTCAGAATTATTGATAATTTGAATCGAATAAATCCCCGATGCGAACGCGGAAACATCAAGATTTAAGAAATGACCATTAACAACAATTTGCTTGACCTCCCTTCCAAACAAATCAATTATTTGGATTTTTGTTTTTTCCAATTCCCACTCATTGGGTAATTGAATTACCGTAAAAGCGTTTGCAGGGTTAGGGAAAGCCTGAACCGAGCCAATTAAAGCACCATTATTTCCATTGTCGACAAACAACTTAGGACCACCACTGGAACACGGAGATAGTACCTGAAAAACATATGTCTCTGTCTTGCCCTGCAAACAACCTGTTCCAGTGACAACAGTAACTGTCAACGAAAATATCCCTGGGTTATTTGTATGAAACGCAAACGCCCAACCATTTGATGTATAAACAGGTGTAATTATATTGGGTCCATTACCGTTGACAGTCCATTGCAATATGGTATTACTAGGAATAGGAATGCCTTGAAAACCAGCGGTTATTGTGTAACTTTCATTAAGACAGATATTGTTGAAAGAACCAACTATAGATCCATTGTTTTGTGTTAATGGCGATATAGTATGCCTGTAATTGGTCGCTGGGGTTGGGTTCACCCAAGTTATGTTCCTTATAACTGAGGTGGCGATGAGCTGGTTGTTACATTCGGCAGGGGTACTTATATCACATTTTATCCAGCCATTGCAACCTGTGCAGTTTCCAGTGTCTTTATACCTAATACTTGCTCCCGTTCCAATGATTGTTAAATTCGGGCTGGTATGCCATGTGTATACATAATCTTGCCCACCATTCATTTCCAAAAAAGGAGCCTTCATGTCTTGTTCCAATCCCGGGCAGGGAATTACTCCACTACCCGATAATCGATAAGCAGCATTTTCTTGTTGCGAATTGGTATTGGTTGGATCCAACCAATCACGCAGCCTTGTAGCCGCTGTTGTTCCTGTTCCCCAAGACACATCAAATCTACCAAACCAGTTAGTTCCGGTCTTATCCTCACATGAATGCCTTTGACCTCCCTTTAACTGACCTACTACCCTATGTTCAGGATTCAACATTGCTGAGCCAGATGACCCTGATTCAAGTACACCAAAGTCACCTACCTGCCCAGGGTTAAATCTCCACGCACTGCTCGGGGGAAGGTGGAATGCTCCAAAAGCCAAGGTAGTGGGATTTGTAATGGAAGCTTGATCATCATGGCTAATTTTCATTACATCTCCAACAGGATGGTGGAGCACAGTCGAATTCGCAGGTGGAGCAGTATTTCTTGACCAGCCCAAATAAAAGAGATTTTGGCTGGCAGTAGTAGTCTGATTCAATTCTAGTAAAGAGCAATCAGAAATTATTCCTGTTGCTGCACGCTGCTGTACACCTACAAAAGTAATCCAACCTTGGCTGTTCCCGTTCCAATCCCTAAAACGAACACCCACCGTGTTAAAATCTATGGATGTACCTGAGGGTGTTACTGTACAATGATTAGCTGTCAATACAAATGAACGGAGATTGTTATCTGAGTTAGTATTATTCAAGAGTGTGCCAGTGCATAATGAGGTTGAGTTATTTATGAGCAATTTTGCGACAGCCCTTTGCTCTATCCTGAAACAATCGCCTTCATTTGCAGTAACGTCTATATTGCAACCTAGGCTTGAGCCGCCGCTATCTCTATAACCATAACCGATCTCTTTTATTCGTATATTTCTTAGCCCTGATATATTTTTAGGCTCAGTATAGTAAACAAATAGTTTGTCAGTAGCCAAAATCTCAGTCGATATCTCTTGAGCATCTTGTGGGAAATTGTCAGCTGTGATTGGTCCGTACAGTAAATCTTTGGCTCCCGATATAAGAAACAGTTCGGCTCCTTCCGGGATAGCAAATTCCTGAAAAGTAAGGCTAAGGCTCTTTGCTTGAGTCGCTCTTATTTCTAACGTCCAAATGATACTGGTTTCAGTTGCGTACCAAACTCCACTATTTTCGGGAGTCAAATCAGTTGCAAGCAGTTTTGCAAAGCGATAAGGCCTGTTTTGGGCTCCTCCAATGGAGTCTTCTATGTAAAGAGATTGGAACTCTTGGAATGATAGCGCATTGAAAGTTACATTTGGTATTTCACTAGTTTCCGAAATACCAAATCGTTGTAGAATATCTTGAGAAGAGGTTAATGCTGTATAGACTTGTGCTTTGGCGTTAATTACCAACATGCAAAGCGAAAGAATAATAACAACAAATTTTTGATTTTTTTTCATAAGACAATGATTTTAAACTCGTTTGAAGTACAAAAGTATATTCTCAAAATAATTCATACAAGGGACAACATAGGACAACATAGGACAACATAGGTCAACATAAGTCAAACTAAGTGATTCAATCTAGTTTTTCGAATACCCTCCAATACTTCTTTAAACAAAAACTGTCTTGTATAAATTTTTCGCACAAATTATCCAATAAAAATAAGCTATACTAATACAAGGTTGTGCTCATCGTGTTTCGAAGGCAAAATGAATAGGATATGAATACCACGCCCACCACAGAAAGCATTAACCAAACATATCCTCCAGCGTCAACACATTTTCTACCAACCCAAGACTATGTTTGTTGTGTTTTAAACCATATACGGTAATCATGGTCACCATAATGTATTTACGGGTGCCCGTGGCTGCTTTAAAAATGGCTACTTTTTGACGAATATTACTTGCTTCCGCTTCGGTAAGGCTTATTTCATGGTTGTAAAACTTGATCTCAAACAAATTGATCACATGGTCGTTTCGATCGAGTACAAGATCAATTTGTGCACCTTCTTCGGTTTCGGTGCCGCGCTGCTGAAAAGTGGCTGCCGTTGCAAATACCCCTGCAATCCCCAGTGCTTTTTTGATTTGCCCCAAATGCTTGAGGCATAAGTTTTCATAAGCATAACCACTCCATATTTTTACGGTCTGCGTCTGACTCAAATGCCTCCACGTATCTGGACCTTCGTTTTTGTTTTTTTCAATAAAACGGAGATAAAACAGGGAATATTCATCGGTAAGGCGGTAAAGCGTGTCCTTTTTCTTTTTTCCGAATGGATAATACGAGGTAATAAATCCCGATTGTTCCAATTCGTCCAACACTTTCGAAATTTGACCGCCTTCCGGAAGTTTACCCATTCGTACAATATCTACCCGACTCATACCTTGCCTTGATTGCGCCAGGGTTTTAACGATCGTAATATGGTTATCGGCCTTGGCAAAAAGCGCGGGATAAAGTCGGGGAAACTCATCGCGCAGCAACCCGTTTTGCGCAAAACAAAGGTCGTTTATATTTTGAATGGCACTTTTTCCAGCCTCAATTCCCTTGAGATAATGCGGAATTCCGCCAATAGCCATATAGATCTGGGCAATTTGATAGGAATCGAAATGAATATTACGGCTTTGTAAATAAGCAGCCGTTTCTTTTAAGTCAAACGGCTTTAGGAAAATACGCTTCGTAATCCGGTTGTGTAAACCACCTCGGTTATTCACAATTTTCTGAATCATCCAGGAAGCCGCTGATCCACAAATCACCACAACCATATTTTGTGTAGAAGCAAAACTGTTCCAAAACCAGCTTAAACCCATTAAAAAGCCAGATTTATGCCCTGCTAACCACGGCACTTCATCCAAGAAAACAACCTGGCGTTCAACAGTTTTCTGTTCTTTTAGAAACTTGGACAAGAGGAAAAACGCCTCCAACCAGTTCGCCGGAACTTTTATCGGCACAGGAGATTGCATGCGTTCTGTCAATTGCAAACTAAAATTCTGTAACTGATCAGCGTTGGTGGCATGCTGCAAACCCGTTAATTCAAAGGCAAGATGGTGCTGGTAGACCTGTTTTATCAGAAAGGTTTTGCCTACCCTCCTTCTTCCAAACACAGCAACCATTTCAGCTTCACGCGATGCAAGGGCATTGACCAAAATTTGCTGCTCCTCTTTTCTCCCGATGAGTTTATTTTCCATAAATAAAAATTATTGGTGGCGGAATGTGGGTCAAAGATACCACATTCCGCGTTCAATAAAAATTATTGGTGGCGAAATCCAGGTATAACACCCCACATTCCGCCACGAATAAAAATTATTAGCCGAGAAATCCGGGTAAAACTCCCCACATTCCGCGCACAACAAAAAATACCCCACTTATCCCCAAAAATCTGTAACCTTGCTACCAACAAGTGTGTCTGACACCACAAACACCTTGAAGGCCTCGTACATGGCAGCAACAATTACAGATGAATCGCTCATACAAATGGCCCTGAGCGGTCGGCAAAGCGCCTTTAGCATGCTGGTAAAACGTTACGAAAACTACGTTTTTACCCTCGCGCTGCGTTTTGTCAAAAACAGGGAAGATGCCCACGAGGTAGCGCAAGACAGTTTCCTGCGCGCCTTTCGGTATTTGCCCGATTTCAGGGGCGAAGCAAAGTTCTCTACCTGGCTGTACCGCATCGTGTTCACGACCGCACTCAACCATTTAAGAAAGAAAAATCCCGATATTCGCTCGCTCGACGACGAAACTAAGCCGCTGCAGATCCCCGACCAGGGCACGCCCGATGGTGCGCTAACACTCGAACAAAACGATCGCAACAAATCCCTGCACCAGGCCATCGCCCATTTATCGGCCGATGATGCAGGCATTATTACGCTTTTTTACCTGTACGAACAAAGTCTCGACGAAATCTGTGACATCATGGGACTGACCATGACCAACGCCAAAACAAAACTTTGCAGGGCGCGCCAACGTTTAAAATCCGTACTGGATGATAAATTTGCAGCCGAAATCAAAGAATGGCGTTAAACCTTAACCATGATCGGCTTGTTTTTTGATATAACCCCTTATTTCCGCACATCTTTTATCCTGGTATAATATGGAAAATAACTTTTTGCTCAACGACGAACTCCTGTGGGATTATGCAGATGGCTTGTTGGATCCTGTCCAGCACCAGCTGATTACCACGTATTTGGAGCAGAATCAGGCCTGGAAAGTTAGGCTGGACGCAATCGTTTTGGAGCAACAACGGTTGGGTGCCCTGCCCCTGGAAAAACCAAATGCCGGTTTTGCCGATCGCGTGATGGCCGCCTGGGCCCTGGAACAACGGGTACAAAAAGCCATGCCTGCTGCACCAGACTGGATTTTGCGCCTGATACCCATCGTTTTTGCCATCCTGATCCTCCTGCCTTTGGTTGGGCTGTTGGGCGGCGGTGTGCAACAAAACATCCCCCTTCGTAATTTACCATTCGAATTGCCTGCATTTCCGATCGATGCTTTTCATAATTTTGGCGCCAGCCCGGTTCTTTTTTATGGTGTACTCTTCGTGCTGGTATTCCTAACCTTGCGTATTTTTGAGCAATTTTTGCAATTAAGGCTTCAATATGGAAAAAGATAAGAAAAAGCCCCAGTTTATCAATCAGCCCGAGTATCCAGGCGGCCCAAAGGAAATGACCAAATTCCTGTACGGCGCTCTGCGTTATCCGGCGGCGGCCCTCGAAGCCAATGTTGAAGGCAGCGTGCTGGTAGAATATGGCATTGATTATAAAGGAAATGTGATTGAAACCCGGGTGTTGCAGGGCATTGGTCATGGTTGCGACGAAGAAGCCTGCCGCGTTATTAAACTCATGAAGTTTGATGTAGGTAAAAACCGTGGGGTAAAAGTCCTTTTTCACCGAAAAGCCCGCATTCAATTTAAAAAACCGGCCCCGCAGCCCGTTGCGCCCGTGATGCAAATCCAGTACACCTTCACCGAAACTACCCCAAACCCCACCCCGCAACCCGAATCGAAACCTGCCGAAACCACCTATTCCTATACGATTCAATTTTGAGGCTGCTCCCCTTTTTATTCCTGTTACTCGCTTGCACCGCCGCGCCCGGACCACGCAAAACGGGCTTTTATTATTGGCAAACGGAATTGGCCATTTTGCCCGCATTCGATCAATACCTCCAAGACATTTCCTGTAATACGCTGTATGTCAAATTTTTAGACATTGGGCGTAACCCCGACAACCATGCAATAGAACCGCTGTCTTTACTCGAATGCCGCGACACCCAGTTGCTTTCCAATAAAACCATGATTCCCTGTATTTTTCTGACCAACAGCGTTTTTCAGGACATTACGCCTACCCAAATTGAGTGGCTGGCGGAAAAAACCCTGGATGCATTGGAAAGCGTGGGTGCCCAGTTTCCAGGCCGTTTTAATTTTAAATCCGATGGCAAGGCCTCAGAAATTCAATTGGATTGCGATTGGTCGGCCAGCACCCAAAAAGCCTATTTTGCTTATGTACAGGTACTTAAAAAACGTTTACCCGCTCATTTTCGCTTAAGCGCCACCATTCGGCTGCACCAGTACAAATTTCCGCGACAAACGGGCGTGCCCCCGGTCGAACGCGGCATGCTCATGCTGTACAACACCGGCGATTTGGACAATCCAAACACCCAAAACTCCATTTTTGATTTGGAGGATGCCAAAAAATACGTGCAAGGTGCGCCCAAACACTATCCTTTACCGCTGGATGTGGCACTGCCGGTTTTTTCTTGGGCCCTGGTGTACCGCGACGATCATTTATGGAAAATCATCGCAAACCCGGAAGACAGCCTTTTTTCTGATCGTTCCCGATTTGACACCTTGGCAAATGCATTAAACTTATCCGTACAAAAAGCCACTTTCCTGCGCGGCCATTATCTTCGCCCCGGCGATCAGATTCGCATCGAACGCATCACCCCTGCATTGTTACAGGAAGCAGCCCAACTAGCGGCCACCATTGCCTTGGCGGATGATGCAGTTTTGGCCTTTTTTCAGGCTGACAGTTCGGTTATACGCGCTTTTCCATCTTACACGCTGCAAACCATATGGCACAATTTTCAGGTAAAAAACAGGTAAAATCAGGATATTTTAAAATATTAATGCCTATTCAATACGGCATTGGGCTCCTGTTTTGCTGGTTGTTTTGCAGCTCGTTCTTCCCCCCGCATTTATCCGCACCTGAAGGTAATTGCACCGGCACAACCGCTTTTTATGGATATACCTTTCTGTATCCCGAAATTGTAAATAAAAATGCCGCATACGCACCTTTTTTTATCCGTTGGGACGACTATTACGATAAGGTGTTTTTCAATACCGATCCGCAAAAAAAGGAAAATATTGAAGAATGGATCGAACGCTATTGCAGCCAACCCAACCCGGCGCACGTAGAATATGTGGTGTATCAGGCAAGTTTTGGGGAGTTAAGTGAATTACGCGCCAGCGCTGCCGACCAACAAAAACGCACCCTCCTGCCCTATGCCATGGAAGGCAATAGTTTTGCAGAAATGATTGCCATCAATAGCTGCGTGGAAGTGGTTGACTATCTGATGTTTACCCGAAAATGTGAGCCTTTCGTACTCGGCGGGAGCGACCGCTGGAAACTGCCCCAAATTGATACCGGCGCGATGCAGGAACTCATCCGCGAAGGCATCGGCCGCTTCAACGACACACGCTCCCATTTTGTAAAACTCCGATACGCCTACCAAATCGTTCGCCTGGCCCATTATGCCCGAAAATGGCAACAAACCGTCGATTTATACAACCAATTAATGCCCAAAGTGGACCGTAAAAAGCCCAGCATCGTTTTTTTCTGGACACTTGGACACCTCGCGGGCGCTTTGCAAAAATTGGGAAAATACCCCGAGGCAGCCTACCGGTATTCCATGATTTTCCGATTCTGTGGCTCCAAACGCGCCCAGGCTTACCGCAGTTTCGTCATCCGCAACGACGCCGATTGGAAAGCGACCCTCCGACTTTGCCAAACCGACGCCGAAAAATCTACTCTGCACGTGATGCGGGCCGGGGGCGCTCATACCCACGCGATCGAAGACATGCAAATGGTGTATCAACTCGATCCGCGCAACCCCCAACTGGATCTGTTACTCGCCAGTGAAGTGCAGGAACTCGAGAAAATATACCTCCGCACAAAAGTGACCGATATCAAACACGGGGAAGCCATCGGATCCCTTGCCCGTGAAAAAGGATCGAAACACCTGCTCGATTTGATGAATTTTACGCGTCAAGTCATCCAAGATAACCAAACCCCCAATCCAAAGTTGTGGCGTTGCATGATTGGTTACCTCGAACTGCTGGCGGGCGATGAATATGCCGCCGAAAAATCATTCAAACGGGCCGAGTCCTTTTTCAAAAGTAGCGACCCATACGACCAGCATTTATCAAAACAAATAGAAATTTGGCGCTTGCTTGCGCAGATTATCAGAATCAATCCGGCTACTCCCTTCCCCGATGATGCCGCATTTCGCATCGAAAGTTATGCCGTTTTTAAAGAAAACCCCTATTTTAAACCGTTTTTGCAAGAATGGCTGTCCGCAGCATACGCGGCCACACAACATCCGGGCAAAGCACTGTTGGCCGCTTATGAACCTTCCGCTCTAGGACTTAACCCCCAACTAGACATCCTGGATGACTTGCTCCAGGAGGCCGCTAAAAACAACCCCATCTTCCTGGAAAAAGCCATGATGATGGATACAAATCCGGCCCAAATACAGGCGCGGTTGCTCGAAATCAAAGGCGCTTACTTGCTTTCAATTGGTCAGCCAGAAGCCGCGCTGGCCACATACCGCAATATTTTACCCACCGAATTGGCAAAAATGCCCCAATACAGCCCATTTCGGGAAGTCACCAACGAACACATCAACCGCCCCATAACAGATACCTTATTACTCAATCGAAAAGAAATCATTGAGCAACTGATCGAATTTGAGTTCCGGGCAAAAGCGGCAGCAGGCGAAAATGCCCCCATCGCAGCCTGGTATTATTACCTGATCGGATTGGGCTATTATAATATGTCGTACTTCGGATATGAATGGGAGGCCATGGACAGTTACCGAAGTGGCTACAATTGGCTTCGGCTGGCCCAAGGTCCGGTATTTCCGCTAACAGGATCGCCCTCAGGCAATCGGGAAAATACCGATCTAAGTGTCGCCTTATCTTATTTCGAAAAAGCACTGTCAGAAGCCCGCAACCCCGAATTGGCTGCCCGTGCTGCTTTTATGGCCGCTCGTTGCCAGCAAAAACAGTGGTTTTGCAGCCCCGAGTGCCGCTATAAACCCGGCAGCAAACTGATTCCGGTGTTGCCTGCCGAATCCATGCAATACTACGAACTGATGCGCAAACATTTTTGGGGCACCGAATTTTACGCCCAAATGGTGAAAGAATGCAAGTGGTTTGCCGCCTATATGCGCTAATCGGGCCGATTGTGGCCATCATAAAGGCAATAAAGCGTAAAAGCCCGTTAACACAAATGAAACATTCCAAATATAATTCGGTGACACCGGTCTAAATAAGCCTGAATCCCTATTTTTTTCTGAAAAATAATTTTCTTGGTTTTTTAAAACGAAATTCCCAATGTACCTTTGACCCCGATTTGAAAAAAGCCTTTCCAGACGCGGTCATGATAGTAATTCGTAAATATTGCATTGCATTGATATTCAGCGGCTTAACAGCTTTCGCATTTGCTCAGCATGGCAGCGAACCTACAAGCCCGAAAACAGAAGCAACCCACCAACCAACGGAGGCAACGCACGAAGTACCTACTTCCGGTGCTGAAACCGCCGAACACGGTGCTGAAATGCATGGAGATTGTCCTTGTGGCGCCCACGAGGAAAAAGAAGAAGAATTTAGTGCAGGCGATAATGCAGTACATCATATTGCAGATGCCAACGCCATCCAAATCATTGGGGACGTTTATTTCCATCTTCCGGTGATCCTTTATGCTCCCGGCCAAGGCTGGACATTTACCTATTCTGGTGCTTTCAAGCCCGAACATCACGGCAATGGTACCCTTGCGAAAGATGGTTATGTACTCGTGCACGGCAATGTAATGCGGATTCAGGATCCTGCTTTCCCGAAAGGCGAAGTAGCCCTCCAGTGCGATCCAACCCATGAAACGATCACTACAGAAGCCGGTAAAGAAAAAATCGTCTATAAAATTGGCGCAAACAATACTTGTTACCACCTGGATGCTAAAACAACGCTGGATGGCGGTGTGATGGGCGGTGGTTTTACCAGTTTTTATGATTTCAGCATTACCCGCAACGTGTTTACCATGTTGATGACGGTATTGTTGTTGTTTTTCCTGTTTCGTGCCGTAGCGAATGCCGCTACACGCAACCATGGCAAAGCACCCAAAGGACTGCAAAACTTCATTGAGCCTTTTTATACCTTTATTCGGGATGAAGTAGCCCGCCCAAACATTGGCCCGAAATACGAAAAATACATGCCTTATTTGTTATCGGCATTTTTCTTCATTTTGGGTTTAAATCTGGTGGGTCAAATTCCGTTCTTCCCAGGCAGCGCCAACGTAACCGGCAATATTTCGGTTACCATCATTTTGGCCCTCATCACCTTCCTGATTTCAACCTTTAGCGCCAACCGCCACTTTTGGGAACATACCCTTTGGATGCCAGGTGTACCTGCTGTGTTGAAAATCCTGGTATTAACACCCGTGGAAATTTTAGGGCTCTTTTTGAAGCCATTTACCCTGTTATTGCGACTTTTTGCGAACATTACTGCAGGTCACATTGTGATCATGAGTTTTGTAAGTTTGATTTTCATATTTGGTGGTGCCGGAAAAAGCATGAGTGGAACGATCACCGGTATCATTGCATCGGTGCCATTGTCGCTGTTCATGATGACCCTCGAATTATTGGTGGCATTTTTGCAAGCCTTCATTTTTACGATGTTGTCTGCGGTTTACATTGGTACAGCCATTGAAGAACCACACCACGACGCACACCATTAAGATTACTCAGAAATACCCAATAATCCTGATCAACCAACAAACAAGCATTTTTAAAACTTTAAATATATAACACATGTACGCAGCAATTGGTGCAGGTATGGCAGTTATCGGTGCAGGCATCGGTATCGGTCAAATTGGTGGCAAAGCAATGGATGGCATCGCACGCCAACCCGAATCAGTGGGTGATTTCCGTTCAAACATGATCTTGACAGCGGCTCTTATTGAGGGTGCTGCCCTGGTTTGTATGGTATTGTCCTTCTTCGTAAAAGCAGCCTAAGAAAAGTAATCCGGGTTGAAGCGAAGCGGTTGGCGACGCAACAACCCGGCCACTATTCTTTGGTCATGAAGCACGTACAAAACGCTTCGAAAAACCAAAACTACGAAACGCACTTCCGGGTGCAGATTCAAATTATCCATAAATCATCGTCTCAGATATGCTGTTTTTAGCAGATTTTTCAGTGATCAAGCCCGAACCAGGGTTAATGTTTTGGACCACGGTCATTTTTCTGATTTTCTGGTTCCTGATGAGTCGCTTCGCGTTCAAACCGATTGGCGCGGCACTCAAACAACGCGAATTGGACATCCAGGACGCGCTCGACCAAGCTAAAATGGCACGCCAGGAAATGGCCAATTTGCAAGCCGAAAACGAGAAATTGCTGGCACATGCACGCGAAGAACGCTCTGCGATCCTGAAAGAAGCCAAAGAAGCCAAGGAGGAAATCATCGCCGAAGCCAAAGAACGCGCCAACGCCGAGTACAAACGCAAGGTAGAAAGCGCGATCCGCGATATTGAAAACCAGAAAATGGCTGCCATGGTGGACTTGAAAAATAAAGCAGGTCAAATGGCCATCGAAATTGCAGAGAAAGTGCTCCAGCGCGAACTCAGCAACAAAGGTGAGCAGGAAACGTTCGCCCAGTCTTTGGTGAGCCAGATTAAAATGAACTAACCTACCGCACACCACCATGTCTTCAATAAGAATCGCCACCCGTTATGCAAAATCGCTGATCGAACTTGCCGCAAGTCAAGGCAAGTTGGAAGCGGTGCACAACGATGTACTGATGCTGAAAAACGCTGTGAAAAATCGCGACCTTGAACTGATGCTCAAAAGTCCGGTGATTCAGAACGATAAAAAAATTGCTGCCCTCAACGCGTTGTTTAATGGCAAAGTTGATAGCCTCACCATGAGCTACCTCACGCTGTTGGTCACCAAAAACCGCGAGGCCTTTTTCCCGGAAATCGCCCACGAATTTGTGAATCAGTACAAACTGATGAACAAAATCACTTCGGTAAAAGTGATTACTGCAACCGAATTGTCGGAAGCATCCATGGAAGCATTGCGCAAAAAACTGCTCGAAACCGGCACCACCTTCGAAAACCTCGACATCGAAACCAAGATTGATCCTACGTTGATTGGTGGTTTTGTCCTTGAATTCGACAACAAACGGTACGATGCCAGCCTTTCGCACAAATTGAGCGAACTGAAAGGTCAGTTCTCCAAAAACTTGTACATCCGCGAAATCTAAGCATTCCCATTTTGCATTCAACGGTGCCTTCAAAAGCCCAATCAAAATACAAATTCAATAACAACAACTAATTCAATAAATATGGCAGACGTCAGACCAGAAGAAATCTCCGCGATACTGAAACAGCAACTTTCGGGCTTCGGAGCGGATACCAACCTTGAAGAAGTCGGTACAGTATTGCAAGTGGGCGACGGTATTGCCCGCGTATATGGCCTCAACCGCGCACAAGCCGGTGAATTGGTCGAATTCGAAAATGGTGTACGCGCCATCGTTTTGAACCTCGAAGAAGATAACGTGGGGGTTGTACTCATGGGTTCTTCCGATTCTATTCGCGAAGGTTCTGTGGTGAAACGCACCGGTCTGATTGCTTCGATCGAAGTAGGTGAAGGCTTTGCTGGTCGTGTTGTAAACGCACTGGGCCAACCTATCGATGGTAAAGGTCCAATCGTTGGCACAAAGTACGAAATGCCCCTGGAGCGTAAAGCACCAGGTGTTATCTTTCGTCAACCCGTAAACGAACCACTCCAAACGGGTGTGAAAGCAATTGACGCCATGATTCCAATCGGTCGTGGCCAACGCGAATTGATCATCGGTGACCGCCAAACCGGTAAAACGGCGATTGCGGTGGATACCATCATCAACCAAAAAGAATTTTACGATCGCGGCGAACCTGTTTACTGCATCTACGTGGCTTGCGGACAAAAAGCATCCACAGTAGCACAAGTAGCGCGTACGTTGGAAGAATACGGTGCCATGGCTTACACGGTGATCGTTGCCGCTTCGGCTTCTGATCCGGCACCATTGCAGTTCTACGCGCCATTCGCAGGTGCTGCCATTGGCGAATTTTTCCGCGATACCGGCCGCCCAGCCTTGATCGTTTATGATGACTTGTCGAAACAAGCCGTTGCATACCGGGAGGTTTCTTTGTTGCTCCGCCGTCCACCAGGACGTGAGGCGTACCCAGGGGACGTATTCTACCTGCACAGCCGCTTGCTCGAACGTGCTGCAAAAGTGATCGACAACGAAAAAGTTGTACACCAAATGAACGACCTGCCAGAAAGCCTCGTGAAAGCAGGCTTGATCAAAGGTGGTGGTTCGTTGACCGCACTTCCGATCATTGAAACACAAGCAGGTGACGTATCTGCCTATATCCCAACCAACGTGATTTCGATCACCGACGGTCAGATCTTCCTCGAATCAAACCTGTTTAACTCCGGTGTTCGTCCAGCGATCAACGTAGGTATCTCGGTGAGCCGGGTAGGTGGTAACGCGCAGATCAAATCGATGAAAAAAGTATCTGGTACGTTGAAACTCGACCAGGCGCAATACCGTGAGTTGGAAGCATTTGCGAAATTCGGTTCCGACCTCGACGCTGCTACCCAGGCCGTATTGGCAAAAGGTTCCCGCAACGTGGAAATCCTGAAGCAACCACAATACAGCCCGGTTTCTGTTGAAAAACAAGTCGCCATCATCTACCTCGGTACCAATAACCTGCTGCGCGATGTGCCGCTCGATAAAGTACACGAGTTTGAGCTCCTGTTCCTCGAGCGCATGGAAGACAAACTTCCTGAAGTACTCGAAGAATTCCGTAAAGGCAAGTTGGACGACGGCAGCCTCGCTAAAATGAAAGCTTTGGCGGCTGATTTGGCACTGGAATACAAGAAATAGAAATTTTAATGATGAATGATGAATGATGAATGATGTTGTTTGGTAATTGCCAAAATCATCTTTCATCATTCAAAAATTCATCATTCATCATTCATCATTCATCATTTCCCTACAATGGCTGGAGGCTTAAAAGAAGTACGCGAACGGATTAAGTCGGTTATTTCGACGCAGCAGATCACCAAAGCGATGAAAATGGTATCGGCTGCCAAATTGCGCAAGGCACAAAATGCCATTGTACAATTGCGTCCTTACGCCGACCGACTCAACCGCATGTTGTCGAACATCCTGTCGAACCTCGATGGTGATGCATCAACGGCATTTGGAACAGCCCGTGAGGTAAAAAACACCCTGGTGGTGGTGGTTACTTCCAACCGGGGCTTGTGCGGTGCGTTCAACACCAACATCAACAAAGAAGCGGTCGCGCTGATCAATGAAAAATACGGCAAACAACGCAGCGAAGGCAAAGTTACCGTGATGTTTATTGGTAAAAAAGGCTTCGACTACTTCCGCCGTCGTTACAGCGATTTGAATTACAATACCGACCATATTGGTTTGTACGATACGGCTACCTACGACAACATAAGCACCCTGGCCAAATCTTTGATGGAAGCCTTTATTTCGGGCAAATACGACGCGATTGATATTGTGTACAGCCGTTTCCGCAACGCTGCCACACAATTCCCGACCGCAGAACGCTGGTTGCCAGTGCCAAAACTGGAAGCAGCACCCGGTCAGTCAAAGAAACGGGTCGATTATATTTTTGAACCCGATAAAATGCAATTGTTGGAAACCTTGGTGCCCAGCATTTTACAATTGTCGTTTCACAAAATGGTACTCGATACCATCGCAGGTGAACACGGTGGCCGTATGACCGCCATGGGCAAAGCAACCGATAACGCGGAGGAAATGTTGAAATCGCTCAAAATCAGTTACAACAAAGCCCGTCAGGAAGCGATTACCACTGAATTGGGTGAAATCGTAGGCGGTGCGGCTGCTTTGGAAGGCGGTAATTAGTAGATTTTTCTTTTTTTGGGATATATATCATCCGCCCGGACGTTTTTAGATGTTCGGGCGGATTTTTTTTGGGTAAATGGGGGCGTAGAATTGGAATGTTTACACCCGCCGCAAACACCAATTGATTAAAGAAAAATCAAAGCCTATGATAAAGAAACTAATAACCCATCTAACCCAAAACCCCAGGACGCTTTTCTTGGCAGACAGTGCAGGCGCGCTGCTTTCTGCGTTTTTTTTGTTTGTCGTATTAAAAAATTTCAACGCATATTTTGGAACACCTGAAACGATCTTGAATTATCTTTCAGCAATAGCCGCTTGTTTTTGTATCTATTCAGCAACTTGTTTTTTGTTCCTAAAAGACAATTGGACCTTGTACATCAGGGTGATCAGTATAGCCAATTTACTTTATTGTATTTTAACATTATGCCTTTTAATAATTTATCTCCCACTGCATACCTACCTCGGGATTATTTACTTTTTAGCGGAAATCGCCGTCATAGGCGTGCTGGTTTACATTGAACTAAACGTTGCCGCAGTAATATAGCCACCTTGCCCGCGCAAGGCAATAAAACAGATCAAAAACCAACAAAAAAAAGATTCCGCTCAACTTTAAGATTTGTTTCTCAGCGGAATGTATGTTTTTTTGCCACATTCCGCTGAGATTACAAGGCCTTAACTCAGCGGAATCTGTGTTTTTGAATCACATTCCGCTGAGATTTGGTTGTTTAATTTCAGCGGAATGTGTATTTTTGCATCATTTCCTTATAAAAAAAGCGATTATGCAGCAATCAATGGTAGGACGGCAACAAGAATTAGCCGTTTTGGACAAAGCGTTTCAATCCAAAGAAGCCGAATTGGTTGCCGTTTTTGGTCGCCGCCGCGTGGGGAAAACCTTTTTGGTGCGAGCAGCATACGCCGACAAGATCGGGTTTGAGATGACCGGTATTCAACACGGCACGGTACGCGAACAATTGCAGCACTTTACCGATCGACTCAACTACCACGCACGTCCGATGTTGCCTTTTAGCGCACCCGTTAACTGGCAACAAGCGTTTCAAATGTTGGTGCTTTATCTGGAAACGCATTTCAAAAATAAAAAAGTGGTTGTTTTTTTGGACAAATTTCCCTGGTTGGCTGCCCGAAAATCGGAATTTTTACGGGCTTTTGGGCTTTTTTGGAACAGCTGGGCTTCTCAAAACAATGTAGTGATCGTGATTTGTGGTTCAGCAGCATCCTGGATGATTACCAACGTGGTACGCGACAAAGGAGGATTACACAATCGCATTACCCGGCGTATTCACCTGCTGCCTTTCAATTTATACGAAACCGAACTTTTTTTAAAGAGCCGAGGCGTAAGATTGGATCGCTACCAATTAATACAAATCTATATGGCGATGGGCGGAATCCCCCATTATTTAAAAGAAGTGGAAGTGGGCAAAACAGCCACCCAAAACATTGACCAAATTTGTTTTTCGCCACAAGGCTTGTTGCACGAAGAATTTTTACAATTGTATCCCGCACTTTTTGACCATGCCAAACATCATATTCGTATGGTACGCGCCCTGGCGGGTACCTGGCAGGGATTGACACGAGCAGAAATCCTGAAAGAAACGGGATTTTCGGATGGAGGCAGCAGTTCCAATATTCTGGAAGAATTGGTCAATTCGGGCTTTGTTGCCGCTTATTATGCATTTGGCAAAAAGAAAAAAGAACTGCGTTATCGCCTGACCGATGAGTTTTCGCTGTTTTACCTGCAATTTATTGAAAACAAACGCAGTGAAGGGGCCGGAACCTGGCAGCAACTCGCTCAAACCCAATCGTGGAAAAGTTGGAGCGGATATGCTTATGAAAGTATCTGCCTGAAACACGTCCCTGCGATCAAAAAAGCACTCGGAATCGCTGGTATTTACAGCGAGGCTTCTGCGTTTTACCTGAAAAAAAGTGCATTGGGGCGTGGTATTCAAGTTGATTTACTGTTGGATAGAAACGATCAGGCCATCAACCTGTTCGAAATTAAGTTTTACCAAGCGCCTTTTGCCGTAACAAAAGAACAGGCCGACACGTTTCGCCTCAAAACGGCTATTTTTAAAGCCGAGACCCACACCACCAAACAAGTATTTTTTACGCTCTTGACGACCTTCCCACTTGTTTCGAACGAGCATAGCCTCGGCACCGTGGATGTTGCCCTGGATATGGATTGTTTGTTTGAACCGTTTTGAATTTTTGGGCATTTGTCTTACGAAGCCAATAATTTTACAGCCTTTTTGCCACCCCATGCCGAATTTCACTTGCGCCAAACCCTGAAAATGCCCCATATTTACAGCAAATTGGCGCGGCTCATGTACAAAATTGACTATTTTAGACCCTTTCTTCTGATTTTTTGGGCACTCTCCCCGTTTTGGAGTGCCGCGCAAACGACTTCCCAAACCTCTTTTGGTAAAAACCGGGTACAATACCACCATCAATTTGACGATTGGTTGCTGTATGAAACCAACAGTTTTACCACCTACTGGTATGGCGATGCCCGCAATGTGGCCCAGGCTGCCCTGCAAACGGCCGAACTGGATTTCCCCATGGTGCAGCAGCTGCTGGAACACCAAATGACCGATAAAATTGAAATGCTGGTGTTTAGCGACATCACCGACCTGAAACAAAGCAATATTGGCGAAGACGACCTGTTTCTCCTGCGCGCAGGCGAGACGAAAGTAGTAGGCAATAAAATTTTCGTGTATTTTGATGGCGACCACCGGCATTTGCGCGCACAAATCCGCGAGGGTGTGGCGGGTGTGTTGATCAATTCGATGTTGTATGGTGCTAATTTACAGGAAATTGTGCAAAATGCGGTGCTCCTCAATTTGCCGGGCTGGTACACGGAAGGATTAGGCGCTTACTGCGGGGAAGAATGGAATGCCGGGGTGGATAATCAGTTACGCGACATTTTGTTGCATAAAAAATTCGCCAATTTTGATCGTTTTGCAAAAGCACATCCCCGTTTGGCAGGCCAGGCTTTCTGGTACTACATCGGCCTGCATTATGGGAAAGGCACCATCAGTAACCTTTTGTACCTCACCCGCATCAACCGCAGCATTGACGCTGGCTTTTTGTACGTGCTGGGCAGCGGATACCGACGCACCACCGATGCGCTGCTGACCTATTTTATCAACCGGTATGAGGAAGAAAAAAAACTGCACCAACTACCCGAGAAGAAAGGCTTATTTGCGGTTAAAAACAAAAAAGAACGCCCACTTTACCATGTAAAAATCAGTCCGGACGGCAAAAAAATCGCCTGGGTAAGCAATAACCTCGGCAGCTGGCGGGTGTA